>JGI20160J14292_10000736_pt1 | contig 28882 bp, 28 predicted proteins | sample COG_10_FD_14292 | JGI IMG/M metagenome (IMG submission 14292) | reverse complement strand
TCCAGTAACACAGCATACTAAAGAATCAGGGTTAGCAAATTGGGTACCCATTGCTGAAGGCAAACCAAATCCCATTGTTCCTAATCCTCCAGAATTTATCCATCTTCTGGGTTTATTATATTTATATATTTGCGCAGCCCACATTTGATGTTGGCCCACGTCAGAAGTAATGAATGCATCGCCTTTTGTTATTTCGTAAAGCTTATCAATAACAAACTGTGGCTTGATAACGTCATTTTTTTGATCATACTTAAATGAGTCTTTTTTTCTCCATTTATTTATCTGACTCCACCACTTTTCAATATTTTGTGGTTTTAAATTTTTTTGCACAATCTTTTCAGATATTTTTTTAACAGCATCTTTTACATCACCAACTACCGGTATATGTGCTTTTATATTTTTTGATATAGAAGATGGATCTATATCAATATGAATAACTGTAGCATCAGGGCTAAATTTATCTAATCTCCCCGTTATTCTGTCGTCAAATCTTGCACCTACAGCAATTAATAAATCACAATCATGCATCGCCATATTGGCCTCATAAGAGCCGTGCATTCCAAGCATTTGTATAAACTGAGGATCATCCCCAGGATAGCAGCCTAGTCCCATTAAGGTGTTAGTGACTGGAAAATTTAAATATTTTGCAAGTTCTGTTAATTCCTCTGAGGCATTGCTATTTATAACTCCACCACCTGCATATATAACAGGCTTTTTGCTGGCTAATATAGTTTTTACAGCAGCGTCTATAGAATCTTCTTTGATTTTTATATCTGGGTTGTAAGATCTCATAGATACTTTACTCGGATAAACAAATTCACAAGTATCCTCTGTGATATCTTTTGGAATATCTACAACTACAGGACCTGGTCTCCCAGTAGAAGCTACATAAAATGCTTTCTTTATAGTGCTTGCCATATCTTTAACGTCTGTAATCATAAAATTATGTTTAACGCATGGTCTTGTAATACCGACAGTATCTACTTCTTGAAACGCATCATTTCCGATTAATGCTGTTCTAACTTGGCCGGTAAAAACTACTATTGGTACAGAATCCATATAAGCATCAGCTATACCTGTTATAGCATTAGTGGCTCCTGGGCCAGAAGTAACTAGAACTACTCCAGTCTTCTCAGAAGATTTTGCATAACCTTCTGCTGCATGCACTGCGCCTTGCTCATGCCTCACAAGTATGTGGGTAACATCATTTTGTTTGTGAAGTTCGTCATATATATGTAAAACAGCGCCACCTGGATAACCAAAAACCAAGTCTATACCTTCAGCTTCAAGGCATTTAACAAAGATTTCAGCTCCAGAATAAACTTTTTTTTGTTTTTTATCAGTATTTTGAGTCATTAACTTAATGCAATTTTTACTTATGCTTTTTCAATATGAAAGTAAAATTTACCGCTATCCTCTTTAGAATCCAAAAGTTTATTTCCTGTTTGATTAGAAAAAGCCTCGAAATCCTTTATAGCTCCAGGGTCTGTAGCAATAACATGTAATATTTGCCCAGTTTCCATGGAAGAAAGGGATTTTTTTGCTCTTAATATTGGTAATGGGCAATTTAGCCCACATGCGTCTAATTCTTGGTCATATTCAGCCATCTATAATCTCCATATCATTATTAAACTTTGTTAATTTATCACTATGCTCATGTGTTACATAAGCGAAATAGGATATACTTATTACCGTACCGTGTAAACATTAACATAAACATTATAAAAAATACTAAGTACATATGAAAGCTATAATATATTCCCTAATTTTATCAATATTATGCATAAGTTATGATAATAGTTCTTTTGCTAATAACATATTAATACCAAAAATTGGCGATACTTCATCAAGATTTATGAGTATCTCCCAAGAAAAAAAACTTGGCGATATTATATATTCTCAAATATTAGGATCATTTAATTTGATAAATGACCCAATAGTTACAAGCTATATTCAGATGCTTGGTAACCGTCTTTTAATGTCTAACAATAGCAGCTCTATAAAATACAGATTCCTTGTGGTAAATCATCCGTCGATTAATGCTTTTGCAACACCTGGAGGAGTTATTGTTATTAATTCTGGAGTAATTTTAAAAACAAATTCTGAAGCTGAATTAGCTAGTGTTCTAGCTCATGAAATAGCACATGTAAAAGCAAGGCATTTATCCAGAATGCATGAAGCGTCATCAAAAGTAGACATAACTACAGCATTAACTGTTATAGCTAATATTATTGCAGGTATGTATGACACATCAACTTTAGGTAAAACCTTAATTGCCACTCAAGGAATTAAAGCGCAAAAACAAATATCTTTTATAAGGGAGCATGAAAGAGAAGCCGATAGATTAGCCATAAATATTTTAGCTAATGCAAATATAAATCCTAAAGCAATGAGTGGTTTTTTTAAAACATTACTAAAAGAAAATAATGAAGCTAATGCTTTAGAATTTCTTAGGACGCACCCTCTTTCAAAAAACAGGGTGGTTGAAACAGAAAATTTAGCATCTAAATATAAAGGTAATTTTACAAATGATAGTTTTTCTTACCAATTTGTTTCAGCGAGAATTTCAATTAAAAATTTAGATACAAGAAAATTTATAAAAAGTTATTTGTATAATCCTAATGAAATAATAAATTCTCCTAGTAAGGCTGTTGATAATTACGCGTATGGACTAGCTTTAATAAAAGAGAAGAAATACGAAAAATCAATTATTGTTTTAAAAAATTTATTAGATTTTTTAAACACGAAAGACCAACTTTATTTTATTAAAAATTATATATCAATAGCTTTATCTGACGCGTATTTACAAAATAATAATTATGAAGCTGCATTATTAATCCTAGAAGATTTAAATAATATTTACCCTACGGATAGCTCAGTTCTATATTTTTTATCAAATGCATATATAAAAAATAAAGAATACAAAAAAGCTGTTGATATACTTATACCTTATGTTGTTGAGCATAGAGACCATAGATTGGTAATTAAAATTAGTGAAGCTGCATATAAGTTAAAAGAAAAATCTCTTGGGCATGAATATAGAGCTGATTATCTTAAACTACTTGGTAGTTTTAATTCGTCAATTAAATTTTACAAACTTGCATTGAAATATAATATAAAGGGCAAAACCATAGACGACAGAATACTTTCTAAGATCAAAGAAATTAAGAGACTTCAAGAAACCAAAGAGATTTTATAAAGAAATATTTATTGTTTTTTTATAAATGATAACTACTTTCTCCATGACTTCCAAAATCTAATCCATCAGTTCTTTCCTCTTGCTCTGAAACACGAAGACCAATTAACTTCCTTACTAAAATAACAATTATTGTAGTAACGATTAAAGTATATAAACTAATACTTAAAACCCCAATAATTTGTACTTTTGTTTGGGCCCAAATACTTGTCTCAATACCTAGTCCGCCGAAATAGTTTGTTGCCAATAATCCGCACAACAATGTTCCTACTATACCTCCTACTCCATGTACTGCAAAAACATCTAACGAGTCATCAATATTTACAACATTTTTTATGAAGCCTACGAACCAGTAACATACGAAAGCCGACAAAATACCTAGGATTAAGCCTCCAAATGGCCCTATGTAGCCAGATGCTGGGGTTACGGTTGCTAAGCCTGCAACCATACCCGTAATCATTCCAACTAGGCCTGGTTTACCATTTTTATACCAATCTATTGCCATCCATGTAATGGTTGCTGAAGCAGCCGAAATATGGGTTACCAACATCGCCATCGCTGCATTATGGTTCGCTGCTAACGCTGATCCGCCATTGAATCCAAACCATCCCACCCATAGCATTGCTGCTCCTATCATTGCTATAACAGGACTATGAGGTGGTCTTACTGATTGTGGAAATCCACTTCTTGCGCCCAGCATTTTAGCTATTACTAATGCTGATATACCGGCTGTAGTGTGGACGACCAGTCCTCCAGCGAAATCCATAACTCCCATTTGCGCAAGCCAACCTCCGCCCCATACCCAATGAGTTACAGGACTATATACTAGAACTAACCACATACTTGTGATTAATATTACTGCTGAAAACTTTATTCTTTCCACAAACGCTCCAACAATTAATGCTGGGGTGATTATTGCAAATGTCATTTGAAACATTACGAATAATGTTTCTGGAATATCTCCAGATAACGAATCAATCGTAATTCCAGAAAGAAACATTTTATCAAGATTTCCGAAGTATAGCCCATCACCATTAAAAGCTAAGGAGTATCCAGCAACAAACCAAATTATAGAAGCTATACATGCAATAATGAAACATTGAGCAAGAGTAGATAAAGTGTTTTTAGATCCAACTAGCCCCGCATAAAAAAGCGCTAATCCTGGTAGTGTCATTAAAAGTACTAAGGCAGTGGATACTAATATCCAAGCAGTGTTTGCTTCATTCATTGAGTTCGCTCCTCATTTATATTTTTTTAAATCTTTTACTAACTTACTATAAAGTAAGTTTTTTTTAAATCTCGACTATATTTCTAAGAGTTTTTGGCTCTAAATCATGTTGTGGTGATATCGCATCATGCGGACAAGCATGAACGCATGCATAACACCTTATGCATTTATCTTCATCTATGTACAGAGTGTTATAATATAAGCCTGACGTAAATGCTGGATTAACTCTTTCAATATTTGCAAACTTTCCATTTTCTTTCTTTCCACTTAAACTTGCAGTTTCAACTATACAATCTGCCGTTGGTTTAACTAGAAGACATTCGTCACATAAAACACATTTAGAATTATCTATAACCGGCGCTGGAGATCTTGCGTCTTCAAATTTATCAAAAAACATTGAGTCTTGAGATACACCTGCTTCTTCGAGAACTTTTGCTCCTGCATTAATCATGGGAGGAGGTCCACAAAAGAAAGCTTTGCATGACTCTGTTTTAACAACACCGGTTTTAAGATAATTGTCTTTAAAATAATCTGTAACAAAACCTCTTCCACCTTTCCAATCTGAATCTTCTGGTTCTTCGCTCAGTACTGGAATAAATTTAAACGTATACCCATTTGCCCATTTTTCAGAAATCTTAGATATCTCGTCTACCAGATATAAATCTTTTTGTGCTCTAGCCCCATAAAAGAAATAACAATTTCTTTTAACTTTATTATGTGCAGCTTCCTCTACTATCGCATTGATCGCACTCATGCCGCTACCACCTGCTATACAAATCATATCCTCATTTGACTCATCAATTTTAAATTGACCCATTGGGCCTGATAGCACAATTTTTTGACCAGTTCTGTTTTCTTTTAAGTATTCTGAAAACAAGCCTCCAGGAACTTGTTTAATAAAAAAACTAAATTCTCCTTTTTTTTCGCTTGTTGGTGACTTTGCAAATGAAAAAGCTCTTGGTTTATCAAGTTCATCGGCTTTTAATGTTCCATACTGGCCAGCATGGGAATTTAATACTTCGTTATTATCTAATTTCACAGTTAACAGAAATGTATCATCTGTCAAATTTTCTTGGGATGTTATAATAGCATTTTTTATTTTAACTCTACTGTTTTGAACATCTGATTGAGGTGCGGACTCAACATTTGTTTTTGAATGAGGCACTCCATTATTTGGATATACAAAATCAATTTTTGATGACATTTACGCTCCTTGCTTAATAGCTTCTTTACACATTTCTTCACTAGCTTTTTCAATCTCTACTAGTACAGAATAAAATGTTGGGCTTTTACCAAAATCAGTTAGCATCTCAGTATTTAAATTNTTAACATTCAAACCGTTAGGAGTATTACTACCTTTAAATTGCTTTTGTGTAGCGCATACCCCGTCTAATAATCCNTCAATTATAACAGCATAACAATATGTGTCTGCTTGCTCATTATACAAACGCACAAGATCACCATCTTTTATTTCTCTTGCTTTTGCATCATTCACACTAAGCTCTACTGTTGGTCTTGATTGCATAGCTTGCAATCTTGGCACTGATTGAAAAGAGTCTCCTATAAAATAATGTGAAGCACTACTTAAAACTTGTATAGGGTACTTAGATTTTAAAGGATCATACTGCCCTTTTATTTCTGGAACATATTCAGGAAAAGGACTTACATCAGGATATTCAGCCGTAATAGCTTCGCATTTAATTTCTATTTTACCACTAGGTGTTGCCCATCCACTATTCAAAAAGTCTCTTCTTTTTGAATTTGTAGAAGCTCTAGCCCAACCATTTTTAACTACGTCATCGTAATTTATGCCCTCAGTTAAGCAATTAAATCTTTCGCCGTCTTCGTTCTCAGCCTCTAAAAGGATATCTTTTATAATCTCTTCATCAGTCTGAGTGAATGCGTTATCAGTAGAGTCAACGTAACCCATTTTATCTGCCAACATTCTAAATAATTCTGTATTTCTAACACTTTCTCCCTGAGGCTCTATAACTGGTTTGTTTATTCCTAAATACCACGAACCATATGCCCAGTGACAGTCAGTTCTTTCAAGCGCTGTATCTGCGGGAAGGACAATGTCTGCATACATACATGAGTCAGTCCAAAATGTGTCATGTACTGCAATAAATATATCATCTCTACTCATACCTTTTCTAACGTTACCAGAGTTTGGAGTGCAATTAGCAATATCACTGTTATAAACAAAAAGAGATTTAATAGGTGGGTCTAATTGTTCACCGGCATCACCAATATTATCTGCTAATGCCCTTCCAATTTGCACCATATTTATAATTCTTTTTTCAGCTCTATTACCTAAATCGGGTCTTTGTAGTTTGGCAAGATCAAAACGAAGCCACATCTCCTCAAGCTGCCCAAAAGCAACTCCACCAGTTTCTTCTCTCCAAGATCCATTAAAACAAGGTAAAATTAATACTGCCCTACACATTTGCCCAGAATTTTGATGCCTATTTAATCCGTAGTTTGCCCTTATATAAGATTTTTTAGTGTTAGCATACTCGACTGCCAAATCTTCAATATCTTTAGCTTTTACTCCAGTAATTTTTTCTGCTTCTTCCAAAGTATACTTTGGCAATATTTTTTCAACAAACTCTTCCCAGCCAAGTGTTTGCTCATTTAAAAAATCAACATCATGTAAATTTTTATCAACCATAACTTTCATCATGGCATTTGCCAAAAATGTATCTGTTCCTGGTTTTGGCTGAATATGAACATCAGCAAACATTGTTGTTCTAGTTTTTCTGGGATCAACTACTACTAATTTCATGCCTCTATCTTTTGCTTCCCTAATAAATGGAATTGAGTGAACACCAGTACTTACTAAATTAGCGCCCCACAAAATCATCAACTTGCAACCATCTCTTGCTGCCTCACCAACATGAGGACCATTAGCAACTCCATAAGTGTATAGACCTGCCCACATGGCTGCATAAATACAAATAGATTGCTCTAATCTAGCAGCTTCCATCTTATTCCAGAATCTATTATCCATGGTCCAGTAACCCAACATACCAAGTGTACCTGAGTATGAGAATGGTTGAACTGCTTCAGTTCCGTATTCTGAAATAGTTTTTTTAAAATCATCTGTAATAACTTCTAACGCTTCATCCCATGAAATCCTCTCGAATTTTGCTCCAGGTCCTTTTGGCCCAACTCTTTTATGCGGATATAAAACTCTATTTTCGTTGTAAACTAAATCTATATAATGATTAACTTTATTACATAAATAGCCTCTTGTAATAGGATGTGAAGGATCACCTTGAACACTTACGGCTTTACCTGTTGTATCGTCTCTTGTGACTAACATTGAACATGTGTCTGGGCAATCATGAGGACAACTTATATGATGAATAGAATGCCCTTCAGGTGGTTTAATTTTTGGAATATAATTTACCACTGAATTTGCAAAATCTTTTGGTTTAGCTGACATTTCCTCTCCTTTTCTCCACTCTCAGAAATTAATAATTGCGCATCAATTATAACTAATTTATCTTAGTTTTGTTTTTGATTTTATTATACCTCTATAGTAATACATTTTTTACTACAATAAAATACATACATTTAATATACGCATAGGAAACATTTAAGAAAATACCTATATTTTTTTTAATTTAATAAGTCGAAAAATAAAAATTATTGCTATAGCTTGAATAAGACAAGGTATAACTGCATAAGTTATAGGGAACAAATTATCAACTCTTGGAGTGCCAGGTTGGTATTCCATAAAACCAAGTATTGGTAAAGCTGTGCCAGCAGCTATTGCCAAAGAAAATTTAGATAAAAAATTATTTATAGAATAATAACTTGCGGCATACTCTTCATGATTATTTTCATAAATGTATTCAGCAATAATAGAAGATGGTAAAGCTAAATTAGCTCCAACAGACATGCCGGAGAACAAACAAATTATAAAAAAACCAGTAATATCTTGGGGCTGAATAAAATATGCCCAAATAAATGAAGTTATTGCTAATACCATACTAAAAAGCCACGCTTGATGACATGTATATCTATTAGATAAAAATCTCCATAAAGGCATAGATATAGCTCCGCTAGCAAAATAGACTACTAAAAAATAACCCAGAAAACTCTCAGCAAGCAGGTAATCTCTCACATAAAAAATAATTAAGGTTGCTGGTATGGACGCAGCAAAAGCACTTAATAAGTAAGAAGTATAAAATAACTTTACATTTTTATTTTTAAGAATAATTTTAAACACACCTTTTTTTAATATTTTTTTAGGTTTTTTTATTTCTGAGGATTTATACCAACTAGAAAAGCAAATTAAAGTAATAATCATTATCAATAGTAAAAAAATAGAAAATACATGAAAGCTTTCCTCTCCGTAGAGTAAATACAAAGCCGTTGGTGTAACTGCAGAGATTAAAAGACCCATAAGCCCTATGCTTTCTCGTGTAGCTATGACCTTTGTTACTTTATCTCTAGGTATATCCCATAGGCCTCCAAAGGCTTGGAGGTTAATCGATAGAATGCTAAAACCCAAAGTGCATACAAATACACTTAAGCAAAACCAAGTTATTATATTTGTGGTTACAGGATGAAATATCATCCAAAAACCAGAAATTAAAAGAAATGAACCTAAATAAATAATTTTGTCTCTAAAACTAAAATAACGGTCACTAATAAAACCAATTAAAGGGTCTAAAAATGCATCAAAAATTCTTAAAAAAAGCAAAGAAAATCCTATTATTTCGATTTCTAAGCCCAAGTTAGCTGAATAATAGTCTGGAGCATGAAGATAGATTGGAATTCCAGCAAAAGCTAATGGGAAAGCTATTAAGCTATACTTTAAAACATTGTATACGCTTGTATTTTGCATTATATAACCATTAAGTTATCAATTATAACTATAGCAAACTTTTCAAATTGGTGGGGCGTATAGGATTTGAACCTATGACCCTCGGCTTAAAAGGCCGGTGCTCTACCATGCTGAGCTAACGCCCCAATAAGTTTGAGATTGTACAGTTGATTGCCTATTTAACAAGAAATATTTTTTATACAAAATTTTATTTAATCTAACAAATTAATTATAAACCACTATTAAGATTAAATATATATGGTTTCGTCTTTGAGTCCATTATTAAGAAAAGCATTTTTTCTAAAAACACATGATTCACACAAACCACANGCTTCTCCATTTTCTGTTGCTTGATAGCAAGAGACAGTATTTGTGTAATCCAAACCTAAGCTTTGACCAAGTTTAATTATATCAATTTTACTCATGTTAACCAAAGGTCTAAAAATATTAAATTTTCCACCTTCCGAGCCAGTTTTAGAACCTAAATTAATCATTTTTTCATAAGCATCTAAAAAATTTTCTCTGCAATCAGGATAACCAGAATAATCAATAGCATTTGCGCCGATAAAAATATTATCTACTCCGATATTTTCTCCCCAAGAACATGCTATGGATAAAAATATTATATTCCTCATGGGAACGTATGTAGCGGGTATTAATTTTTTAGAATCGTCAATTACACCCATACTATTATTTGTTAACGCGGAATTAGTAAAATCATTAAAGTTAATATCAAAAACTTTATGTTCAATACACTTATATTTATTAGAATAATAAGAAGCTGCATGAATTTCTGAAATACTTTTTTGACCATAGTTAAAAGTTAAGGAATAACAATCCAATTTTTTATCTTTAGCCAAAGCTAAAGTTGTAACTGAATCCATGCCCCCAGAGAGAATAATAATAGCTTTATTATTTATCATTATCTTGCCCTTTCATTTCCCCAAATATATTTATGTATTTGAAGTTGCAAAGTTACTTTTAAATTATCATCTAAAATCCATTTAGCTATATCCTTTGGCTTAAGTAAATCATGAACAGGAGAAAAATATATATTGCTAAAGTTTATCAAATTGTTCTCTGACAATACTTCTTTTGACCACTCGTAATCATTTTTATCTCCAATTACAAACTTAAGCACATCTGTTTTTTTAATAATTGATAAATTTTTTTTTATATTTTTACTTTCTTCGTTTGAGGATGGAGTTTTAATATCCATAACAATTTCTATATCCTCAGGAACACTACTTATATCAATTAAACCACTTGTTTCTAAAGAAATATCGTATGAATTGCTAATTAATAATTCTAATAAATTCTTAATGTTTTTTTGAGCTAGAGGCTCTCCGCCTGTAACTGTAATATATTTTGTATCAAATTTTTTTACATACTTAATAACTTCACTTATTTTTTTCTGCTTACCTTCTGTAAATGCATAATCAGTGTCGCAATATGAGCATCTAAATGGACAGCCTGCAGTCCTTATAAACACTGTCGGCTTTCCTGTGTTTTTTGCCTCACCCTGTATTGAGTAGAAAATCTCGTTTATAGATACGCTAGGATCATTCTTCATAATTATATATTTTATCTACCCTCAGCATCCATACTCTTAATTTTTTTATCAGCTAGCTGCGAAAGACTTGTGTTTGGATAATCTTTCATAATACTTGATAAAATAAATCTAGCTTCTTTCCATTTTTTTATTGAATAATAGCAATATCCAATTTTAAGTTTAGCATCAGCAATTTTGCTACTATTAGGATAGTTTTCCACAACTTTAGCAAAATTTATCATTGAATTGACGTAATCACCTAGAGCATAAATTGATTCACTTAACCAATACTGAGCATTTGAAGCATATTTACTTTCAGGAAAAAGATATAAAAAAGCACTAAAAGAATCTATTGATTCATCATATTTTTTATTTTTAACTAATTGAAAAGAACTTCTATACAATTCAATCTCATTCTTCGACTGATATTCTGTTAATTTTTTTTTAAAATTATTATTTACATAGGGTTTAGCAAGATCTAATTCATACTCATCTTTTGGTATAACACTTTCTATTTTCTTAATTATATCTTTTTTTTGTTTAGTTTTTTTTTCGCCTTCTAATAATCTGTCATCGTCATCACTTATATTATTTTTTTTATTAAGTTCATCTTTTAATGTTTGGATTTTTTTTGACAAATCTTGATAAAGTCTATCTTGTTGATCTTGTAAATTTGATATTTTGTTATTAAGTTGTTGGTTTTCTTCAGTTAACTGCTGCATTTGCATACGAATCATCTCAAGTCTTTCGTACATCCTCATTAAAACATCGTTATCTTCAGAAAATGAATTTGCAGAAATCGTAAAAATAAAAATAAAAATTAATATTTTTTTAATCACGCTATTTTCCTGAGTTACTAAATACAATTTCCACCCTTCTATTCAATGAGTGAGCGTCTTCATTTGCACCTTCGGTAGCTGGATTTTCTTCTCCATAACTTACTACTTCTATAGAGTCTTTTAAAACTCCGTTAATGAGTAATATTTCTTTAATATTTTCTGCTCTTTTCTCACCCAGAGCTAAATTGTATGCTCTAGAACCCCTCTCATCGGCATGCCCCTCAATTCTTACTGTGGAATTTCTATATTTTTTCATATAACTAGAATATTTTTTTATAATTAATTTATCTTCTTTTTTATCTACAGAATATTTATCATAATCAAAATATATTATATTATTTCCAAGAGTCAGACCTTCGTCATCTACAAAATCCAAATTAATGCTATCTGCTGTAGTAATTTTGTCTATTTCACCTTCTTGGGGTTTTGTCAGCATTGGTTCCGTTGTAATAATTACATCAGGATCTTTTTTAGGAAGCATACTGCAGCCTGCTATAAATATAATTACAGATAATATAACTAAATTTTTTACGAATCCTTTAAACACAGCCTACCTCCTTTATTTATATTAATGAGACCATATTGGCTCTCTAACGTCTTCACCAACTAACTCAATTTCTTTTCTTATTCTACCATCATTACTCGTTGCAACAAGGATACCTTTATGAAGTTTTTTTGAAGCAAATAAAACCATTTTATTATTTGGAGCAAAACTTGGGGCCTCATCAAGTCTTCCTTTTGAAATTACTTTTAAATATTTATCATCTAAAGAATAAATTGCTATTTTATGACCATTGCCACCGTTATGCACGATAGATAGAAATTTTCCATCTGAAGATACATTAGCATCCGCATTATAAGAACCATCAAAAGTTAACCTTTTTGCGTTACCCCTTCTTACAGGTTTAGAGTATATATGCGGTTTGCCACTTCTATCAGAAGTAAAATATATTTTCTTTGATTTCGGGCCCCACTCAGCTTCTGTATCTATACCAATACTGTTAGTAAACCTTGAAATAGATTTTTTAGAAAAATTATATATAAAAATTTCTAAATTGCCATTTACTGATGATGTGTACGCCATAAATTTTTCGTTTGGGGACCAGGCTGGAGCGCTTGAAGACTTGTTGCCATCTAAAAGCTTTATTCTTTCTCCAGTCGATAGTGTTTGAATAAATATTTGAGGTCTATTATTCTCAAATGAAACGTATGCAATTTTATCATTTTTTGGCGACCAAGTTGGTGACATAAGTTGTTTAGATGATTTATATATAGCAACAGAATTAAAGCCATCAATGTCTGCGACATGTAATTTATAAATTTTTCTATTTTCAAGTTTTTCGGTACTAATATAAGCTATCTTAGTGTCAAAAATTCCCTTAATTCCAGTAATATCTTCAAAAATAACATTGCTAATTGTATGAGATATTTTTCTTATGTTGCTTTTTTCATTTAAGTTAATCTTGTATGAAATAGTTATATTTTTCTTTATTACATTATGGAGCTCAAATTTAATAAAATCCTTGCCTGCATTACTATAAATATCTGCTTTTAGGAAATAGTTAGCTCCAGCAAGATTCCAAAGCGCATACTGTGTACTTTTATTTTTTATAGTGTTTTTAACTTTTAATGAATCCAGGACATTGAAATATCCGCTACCATATAAATCATTTTCAATAATATCTTTGAATTCTTTTGCCGGATAATTCTTCGAATCTTGATTAATGTGCACCATGATCGGCAAAGCACCTATTTCCGCCCTATCAATCTTTATTGTTAACTCTGAATAAGATTTAGAAGTTATAAACAACTGTACAATTAATAATAGAATTATTTTTTTCACTTATTTTGACCCTCAAATTGCAAAACTATATTTTCCTGAAAAACTTCAATATCTGGTGCTACTGGTAAGGGGCTAGATTTCCAAACTGCGTTTACCAGAGACTCTATGTATAGCACATTGGCCTGACAACCATGTATTTCAACACTTGTTACCTTCCCACTAGGTAACTGATTAACAATAGCAGTACAAATTCTATCATGCTTTGCGTCATGCGGTATCAGCCAATTATTTTCAATCTTAGCTTTTATAGTGAGTATATATCTTGATTCGGCATCAGTTAACTGAGCGTTTCTAAGAATTTGTTGCTTGATCAAGGACTCAATTCTATCTATTTCCATCAACTCATTTTCTAATTTTTTAAGCTCATAATCAGCAAGCTTTGTTTCTTCATCTTTTTTAAGCCTATCAATTTCATCTTTTTTATTTTGTGCGGCTAATTTTTTTTTCTTTTCTTTTTCTAGTTCACGCTTTTTTTGTGCGGCTAATTTTTTTTTCTTTTCTTTTTCTAGTTCACGCTTTTTTTTCAAAGCCTCTAATTTACGTTTTTTTTCTTTAACTGCTTTTCGTTTTTTTTCAAGTTCCTCTAAGCTTATACTTTTTAAATTTAAAAATTTTGCCTTATTAATCTCATTAAGACTTTTCAAATCTTTATTAACTACTGCCGATATATTAATGTCAATAATAAGAATAATAAATAAATGTACTACAAATACTTTAAATAAAATTGGAAATCTTTTTTTATTATACTTATTCATCTGTTGGTAAAGTTATCAATCCAATATTCTCAACTCCACCTTTGTTTAATATTGAGATTAATCTAATTACTTTTTCGTACTCTATATTCTTATCTCCTTTAACATATACCTTATCAATACTTTTATTTTTATAGATTGAAACTATTGTGTCAGCTAGGTCACTTTCGCTTACTTTCTGATTAAAATTATCTTTTTGTATAACTCTAATTTCACCAGTTGAGTTTATTTCGACTATCAGAGGCTCTTCAAATTTACTGATGTCAACATCATTTGCTTCAGTCGTTGGCAAATCTATATCAAGCCCCTCATATAATAAGGGAGTAGTTATCATAAATACTAAAAGTAAAACTAACATTACATCAATATATGGAACTATATTAATTTCTGCTAATAATTTTTTTTTAGCTCTATATCTCATAATTATTTATATTAATTTAGATGTAACATTTTCTTCAGCTTTTTCTGGGATATGTTTTCTTTGAAGTATTTCTGTCAACTCTTCTGCAAAGTTCTCATATTTTGAGACTATAATTGATATATCGTGATTAAATTTATTATATGCTATTACAGCTGGAATCGCTGCTATTAAACCCAATGCCGTTGCAATTAAAGCTTCAGATATACCTGGTGCAACTATTGCAATTGTTGTCTGTGTAGTCTGGCTTAAAGATTGAAAAGAGTTCATTATTCCCCATACTGTTCCAAGAAGTCCTATATAGGGACTAACTGAGGCAATGGTTGCAAGATTCTGCAAACCATTCTCTAATGATTCTGTTTCTATAGATATAGCAACTTGCATTGATCTAAGGGAAGTTTGTGGTATTGATTCAGGTGTAATTAGTTTATCGTTAAAATTTATTTCAACATATTTATGCCAGCCTTTATAAAATATTTCCTCCATAGGAGTTTTTGTTCTCTTGTCCTTCATTTGCATATAATATTTATGGCTATCGAAATTAGCCCAAAATTTTCCTTCAAACTTAATCGTGCTACTTAAAGTATCTTTTAATTGCTTTCTTTTTTCATATATTATTGTCCAACTCCAAATAGAAAGACCAATTAAAATAATCATTACCATTTGAACTAAAAAACTTGCATTAAATGCTAGGTGTAAAAAACCATTATTCATACTTCCTCCAAAAACTTTTTTAAAATTAAATCAGGTATAGCATTTATTTTTTGATTACTATTTATACAAACTATTCTGCATTTTGATCTAACTATGTCAATTTTTTTATCATTCAATATCTTATAGATATTTTGATTGAAATCTACGGATGCTTTTTTTAAATTATTTATTTTTGTTTCTACTGTTAACTGATCATCTAGAAATGCTGGATTTATATATTCCATAGATACACTATGTACAATAAATTTAATGTCATGTTTTTTAAGTATTTTGGACTGTGATACACCTAAGTCTCTAAGTAACTCTGTCCTCCCCCTTTCTGTAAATTTAAAATAATTAGCATAGTAAACTATTCCACCAGTGTCAGTATCTTCATAATAAACTCTTATCTTCATTTTAAATCCCTTTGTATGCCAAGCTTTACAAGCTTTTATGGTTTAGCACAACTTTAAATATGTCACTACATTATCTTATACTGAAAGCTATTAATTATTATATTTTTTGTATTATACTGTAAACAAAAAACTATTTATAATTAAGTAAATTATTTACTATATAAGTAGTCTAGATAAGATGTATTGTAAATCTTTTCTTTTTATCTTTGATTTTTATGTTTTAAAACATGGAAGGTATATGCAAAAAACTAAAGAAACTTATCGAACTATAAAAACACTCCATGATATATCTCAGTTAGCAGACTATTCTCTTGTTAACACACTTAACGTTGATCCAGATTCTAAGGTAGATGCTATAGATTACTTACCTCGACAGGTATTTAGCGGACATTACGTGCCTGTAAACCCTTCACCAATAGAAACTCCCGTTTATATTTCGCATAGCAAAATTTTTTTTAAAGAACTTGGTTTTTGCGATAGTTTGGCAACATCAGAGGATTTTATAAAAATGTTTTCTGGTGATACCTCGCAACTAAATAAGCCATTAAGAAAGATAGGTTGGGCAACAGGATATGCTCTTTCTATATACGGCACAGAATACTATGAGCAATGTCCTTTTAAAACAGGAAATGGATATGGTGATGGTCGAGCTATATCTATCCTAGAAGCTTTGATAGGTGGAAAACGCTGGGAAATGCAACTTAAAGGTGCTGGAAGAACACCTTACTGTCGCGGGGCTGATGGTCGAGCGGTTCTTCGCTCAAGCATAAGAGAGTTTTTGGCTCAGGAACATATGTATGCTCTCGGAATCCCAACAACACGCTCTTTGAGTTTATACGTATCACAAACAGAAAAAGTTGAGCGACCATGGTTTCTAAGTAATTCGCATTCTAGAGATCCTGAAGTTATGATAGAAGAATCTGTTGCTATTTCAACACGAGTTGCGCCTTCTTTTATTCGCGTAGGTCAACTTGAACTTTTTGGTCGTCGTGCCAGAAAAAACGAACATCCAAAAGCTTTGGAAGAACTTGAAATGATAGTGTTGCACTTAATTGATCGTGAATACAATAATATTATTGATAGAAATTTAGCCATAGAGAAAAAAATTGTATTACTAGCGCACGAATTCCGAAAAAGACTCTCATCACTTGTGGCAAATTGGATTCGCGTTGGTTATTGTCAAGGAAACTTTAATGGTGATAACTGTGCAGCAGGAGGTTTTACGCTAGACTATGGTCCATTTGGATTCATGGATAAATTTGACCCCAAATATCAATCATGGACAGGCGGCGGAGTTCACTTTTCATTTCTTAATCAACCTGAAGCTGCCGAGCGTAATTTTCATATGTTTTGCATAGCACTTCTACCTTTACTTGAGTCACATAAAAACGAACTAGACGAGCTTAAGGAGATACGAGGTGAATTTTCTAATATCATGCAAGAAGAAATGATAAAGATGTGGGCTTCAAAACTTGGATTACAAACTTTTAATAAGAGTATATTCGATGAACTTATGAAATTAATGGTAAAAACACCTGTTGATTATACTATCTTTTTTCGCGAACTTTCTCACGTACCTGATAATATTTCGCTACTTACAAAAAGCTTTTACAATAAAGAGACACTGGATGATAAAATTTTAAATGATTGGTCCGAATGGCTGAGAAAATGGAAATCCCTCATTAATAATACAAATTGCAAGGATACCAACGCAACTACAACCGAATCATCAGAAAAACTATCTAAGGAAATGCAAAAAGTTAACCCAAAATACACATTAAGAGAATGGTTTCTTGTTCCTGCTTATGAAGAAGCTGAAAAAGAAAATTATTCGCTTATAATAGAGTTGCAAGACGTTATGACTGATCCATACACTGAGCAATCTACTGAAATAGAAAAAAAATTCTATAAAGAAAAGCCTTCTAAGTTCTTTGATATCGCTGGTATATCACATATTAGCTGCTCATCTTAATCAAGATGGCTAACTAGTATCATCCATAGAGTTTAAATAAAAGTTAATATATTTTTTTAAAAAAATTCTTTTATTTAAAAGTCACCTTTAATATAATCTTCTAAGGACATAACTACTAGAACAGGTTTTCTATCATGTTTAATAAATAATATATCAGCATTATCTTGTTCTTTTGCATCATAAATTAATTTAAAGCCACCAGCACGACTTTTACACTCTCCAAGTAATTCTCTTGATGACTCGTTTCTTTTTAAAATAACATCACCTTTGAATCCTTCCTGCAGACCTGACAAAGGAACTCTTTTGGCATCATAAAAACCTGATTCTTTAAGAGTATTAACAACTTCTCTTTCAAAGCGCTTACCTTTATCTCTTTGCATTTTTGACATTATAATACCTCTTGTATGTTAAACATTAATAACTTTAATCCAATTCTCCTGTGTATTCAGCATTTGTATAAACATTCTGAACATCATCAAGCTCTTCAAGAGCATCAGTAAATTTCATAAAAGATTCAGCTCCTTCAGAATCTAATTCAATCTTAGTATCTGCAATCATTTCTAATTCAGCATTATCAAATATATAATTATTTTCTTTTAATACCTTAGTTATATTCAAGTAATCGTCTTTATCTGTTTGAATTTCAACATAATTATTATCTTGAATAACATCAGAAGCATTATTTTCTATTGCCAAATCTACAATTTCATCACCCTTATTTGTGTCTTCGTAAGAGATAATGCCAACTTTTTTAAATAAGTAAGATACCGATCCTGAACTACCTAAGTTTCCTGAGAATTTTGAAAAAGCATGCCTTACCTCTGCTACAGTCCTATTTTTATTATCTGTAACACACTCAACTATTACTGCGACACCTGATGAACTGTAGCCTTCGTATATTAATTCTTCATAATTAACACCCTCAAGGTTGCCAGTACCTCTATTTATAGCTTTTTCCACAGTCTCTTTATTCATGTTTCCAGAAAATGCCTTATCAAGAGCCAATCTTAATCTTGGGTTAGAATCAGCATCACCACCACCTTCTCTTGAAGCGACTGTTATTTCTTTTATAAGCTTTGTAAATAATTTTCCGCGCTTATTGTCCTGTCTTTTTTTTCTATGCTGTATATTCGCCCATTTACTATGTCCTGCCATATAAACTCTACCTTTTCATAATTTAAATTAAATCAAATATAGCTTGTCTATTTGTATGAGAAAAAACTTTCTCTGCTGCTTTGACTCTTGGCAACCACACATAAGAATCATGCTCTTCTTTATCCATATTAATGTCAATTATATCATCAAGCTCAAGCTTAAAAACGTGCTCTGTATTATGCGTAACTCCATCATCATATTTATGTCTCCACATTTCATAAATCTCAAAAACATACTCTTTTTTACAATCAATTAAGTTATCAGAATTTAGGCCAGTTTCTTCTAACAACTCTCTCTTAGCTGCATCTAAAGCAGTCTCATTTTCCTGCATACTTCCTGTTACTGATTGCCACATATCTTTGTCATTAATTTTTTTTAAGAGCAAAACATCTTTATTTTTAGTGTAAATAATTATTAATATAGATTTTGGAATTTTTTTCATTTTTTTAAATCTTTATTTGTATGTTTTAAACCAAGGTCAGAAATCTGTGTCTTACTAATAGTTGCTGGAGCTCCAGTCAAAGAGCATGATGCAGTTTGCGTCTTTGGAAAGGCAATTACTTCCCTTATTGAATTTGATTTTGTCATTAGCATAATAATTCTATCTAAACCAAATGCAATACCACCGTGCGGTGGGCAACCATATTTCATTGCGTCTAAAAAGAAACCAAATTGGCTTTTTATTTCTTGATCATCTAAACCAAGAACTTTAAAAACAGAATTTTGAATATCTATGTTATTAATTCTTATAGATCCTCCACCTAATTCTGTTCCATTTAGAACTAGATCATATGAATGAGATAATAATTTTTCTGGTGCATTTAAAATATCACTCTTATTATTAAATTTTGGCATGGTAAATGGATGATGCAAACATTTCCATTTTTTTGTTTCCACATCATGTTCGAACATTGGAAAATCTGTTATCCATACAAACTTCCAAGAATCCTCAATTAAATTTTTATCTTCAGCAATTTTATTTCTCAATGAGCCTAATATTGTATTAACCAAATCTTCTTTTCCAGCACTAAAAAATATTATATCGCCATTTTTTGCATTTACATTGATCAATATTTCTTTAATAATTTTGGTATCTAGAAATTTGACAATTGGTGACTGCAAGCCTTTCTCTAAATCATTTACGTCATTGCATTTTATGTAAGCTAATCCTTGCGATCCTTTAGATATAGCAAAATCTGTATACCCATCAATATCTTTTCTGGATAATTTAGCAGATGAAGGTATACATAAGGCACTTACTTTTGAGCCAGCCTTGCCTGCCGGGTCAGAAAAAACTTTAAAACCACACCCACCCAGGATACTACTAATATTTTTTATCTCGAAAGGTATTCTTAAATCGGGTCTATCAGAGCCAAATCTGTCCATTGATTCAGAATATGTAATTCTATAGATAGGTAAACTAATATCAATTTTTAATATATCTTTAAAAATTTTAACAAATAATCTTTCAATCAGATTAATAATCTTATCTTCATTAACAAAAGACATTTCCATATCTAATTGCGTGAATTCTGGCTGTCTATCTGCTCTTAAATCTTCATCTCTAAAACATTTTGCTATTTGATAATACTTTTCATACCCAGACATCATCAACATTTGCTTAAACAGCTGCGGTGATTGTGGTAAAGCATAAAATTGACCTTGATTTACTCTACTAGGAACCAAATAGTCTCTAGCACCTTCAGGAGTTGCTTTTGTAAGAACTGGGGTTTCCATTTCTAAAAATTCACTTTCTTGTAAAAACTTTCTTATTAAATTTGCAACACTACTTCTAAGCATTAAATTTTTTTGCATTTTTTCACTTTTTAAATCGTGAACGCGATATTTTAATCGATTGTCTTCATTTACATCATCGTTAAATTGGAATGGAGGTGTTTCAGCTATTGATAATATCTTTATTTTTGAAGACACGATTTCAACTTTCCCAGAATCTATTTTAAGATTTTCTGATTCAGGTGGACGCAATCTTGGTAAACCAGTTGCTGATATTATGAATTCGCTTCTTATTGATTCTGCAATTTTAAACAATATTGGATCATCAGGGTTGACGACTATTTGGACTAAACCTTTAATATCTCTAAGATCAATGAAGATAACACCTCCATGGTCTCTAATTTTATTAACCCATCCACAAACCTGAACTTCCTGCTCAACAAGTGATTCATTTATTTCATTGCAATAATAAGTTCTCATTAATTTACTTCCAAATATAAATTGTCATTAATTTTTATTTCACCACTTTCAACTACAGATGCAGTTATTCCACCCATACCTTGCATTGCATCTAACATAGTCTTTCCGAGCAGTATTTCAATCTTTTTGCATGGTTTGCAGTCACCAGTACCAAAAAATTTTGCTTTACCAATTCTAAAGTATTTACCCTTAAGATTGTCAATATTATATTTTGAAATTAATAAATTTCTTTTAAAGTAATACTCTATTCTATTTATCTTAGATTGATCTTGTTCTTGTGCTAGCGACAAGATAACAGAGATATGTTCTTTTTGCATCAAAGTAACTTGTCTTTTTTTTGATTTTTTTAGCGTTATTTTATCGCCCTGAAGACCTCTACCCTCTAATGCCATTACACTTTCAGTGCTTTTAATATCTCCTGATTTATCTCTAACACCTATCCATTCTAAGTTTCCAGACATTTTCACATAACCTTTTATTTATGACTTTTAATAAACTTCATATTATTCATATAAGGCCTAAGAATTTCAGGAATTTCTATATCACCATTGTCATTTTGGAAATTCTCAATAATAGCAGCAAGCGTTCTACCAACGGCTAAACCAGATCCATTTAATGTATGGATATATTCTTTTTTCTTAGTAAGCTTATTCTTATATTTAATATTCATTCTTCTAGATTGAAAATCTTTGAAATTACTACAAGAGGAAATTTCCCTATATGAGTTTTGCGATGGCATCCAAACTTCTAAATCATAAGTTATAGATGAAGAGAAGCCTGTATCTCCCGAACACAAAAGAATTTTTCTATATGGAAGACATAATAAATCAAGTATTTTTTCTGCATGCGAAATTAAAGTATTCAGAGATTCTTCAGAAGAATCAGGATTAACAGCATTAACTAACTCAACTTTATCAAATTGATGTTGTCTAATAAGACCTTTAGTATCTTTACCGTAAGAACCAGCTTCAGACCTAAAACATGTAGACAAAGATGCATACATAATTGGTAGATCATCTTCGGAGAGCACTTTATCTTTAAAAATATTTGTTAATGGAACTTCTGCTGTAGGTATGAGAAAAAAATCATCTTTATTTTTTATTTCAAATAGATCATCTTTAAATTTTGGCAACTGACCGGTTCCCACCAAAGATTTTGAATTCACAATTAACGGGACATTCACTTCTGTATATTTATGTTCATTAATATGAGTGTCAATCATAAAAGAACCTAAAGCCCTATGAAGTTGAGCTAAAGAACCGAATAGCAGAGAAAATCTTGAGCCTGATATATTAGAAGCTATATCGCTATCATATAATTTCAAAGCTTTTCCTATTTCACTATGATCTGAAAAATTAACTTTATTTAATTTTTCAAGATCTTTATCTTTGGAAAATTTTATAATTTTATTGTCTTTTTCGGAGTTGCCACTAGGAACATTTTTATCTAAAATATTTGGTACGTTCAAAAGAAAATCTCTAAACTTAACTTCTGAAATATCAAGCAATTCTTTTTTATCCTTCAAACTTAAATTTATTAATTCGACTTCTGATGTAAGATTTTCTGCACCTTCTCCTTTTGATTTCAAAAAACCGATTTCTTTTGATAAAATATTTTTTTTACTTTGAAGACTCTCTGTTTCAGCAATAATATCTTTTCTATTTGAATCAAGATTTAAAAATAAATCTTTATCTAGATGAAAATTTTTTTTATCTAGATTTTTAACTATCAAGTCTATATCTTTTTTTAAAATTTTTGGGTCAAGCATATTATTTTCCTAAATTATAGCCAAATAAACAAAAAGCAATCGATAAAATAATTGAAGCCAAACAGTAAGCTATTAATTTTAAGTACATTTCATTTTGGAAGAGAACAACAGACTCCCAAGCAAAAGTAGAGAAAGTTGTAAATGCAGCTAAAAACCCAGCTGTTAAAAAAAACTTTGTATTCTCAGAAACTATAATATTATTTTCTAGTGCTCCCATAAATAACCCAAATACAAATGAACCGAAAATATTTACTAGTAAAACTGCAATCGGCACATCTAAAAATATAATATTTTTTAACGTGCTATTTGATAAATAGTATCTTGCTAATGATCCTAAAGCTCCACCAAAAGCAATTGATATTATTTTAATCATTTATTTATTCTGGTTTCCAAATTCCAAAAGAATCGCCTGCTGGTGCTACTGGTGATGTACCATTAGATTCTCCACGTATATCATCAGCAACATGCCTTATAAAAGAGGAAAGCTCATTAATAACATCATTTCTTTGTTCATCACTAAAATTCTCCTTTGCAACAACAAATCCAATGATTGCAGCCAAGTACTGACTAGCCACCAATTGATCTGAAGACGTTGAATCGTGCTCTTTAATAACTTCTAGTACTTTATTAACTATTTCTGTAGATAAGCTTAACTCAGCCATAATAACTCCTTATTTATTTATCAATTATCACGTCAAAACTATCTGGAATATCAATTTTAAACAGTGAATCTAGGATACTAACATTTATTTTAAAACCATTGAAATTCATTATAACACTTTGATCAAAATCATTCACAAATGTAATACTTTTAATCATATTATCCCTTATAATCAGCAAAAAATCATTGCTCTCTATATCTTTATCAATTGGGGAGAAATTAATATGGTTCTCATTATTTTTGAAAAATATTTTTAGATCAAATTTATTTTTAATAAGTTTTTCATTTGTAAAAATGTCTACAATATTATTATTTTCACTGTCGTGCACGCTCTTAATAATAACTTGTTCTAAATCTTGGTCATAAATTGTAATTAACTGACCGTCAGAAATAAACTTTATTTTATTTGGGACTTCATATTCTAATACATATTTTGATTTTTTCTTATATGTTAGATTTCCTTTGCTAGTTGTAACTAATAGCCCATTTTCATTATATGTATTTTGTATGAAAGATGATGAGAAAGATTTCATCTCTTTTATAAAATTAAAATAATTAAAATCTTTAGATGCATAAGTTTCTTGACATGAAAAAAAAATTATTAAGAAGAATAATAAAAGTATTCTGTATTTAAGGTTATTTTTTATTAATGACATTTCTTGTACCGTTTTTTTGTATAGCAGTTACAATTCCCATATCTTCCATTTTTTCAATCATTCTCGCAGCTCTGTTGTAACCTATTTTTAATCTTCTTTGTAAATATGAAATTGATGCTTTTTCACTCTCAATAACTATATTTACGGCGTCCTTATAAAATTCATCATCGTCATCGTCATCATTTTTATCTTGATATAGTGACTTAAGGTCACTATTTGCATTCTCTAATATTTCTTCAAGGTATTCATTCTCAACCCCTTCTTTTAAATAATTTATTACGTCCTTTACCTCCTTATCTGAAACAAATGCTCCATGTATTCTCTCGGGTATCATTTTTCCACTCTCCAAATAAAGCATATCTCCATTACCCAGAAGATTTTCAGCCCCACCTTGATCTAAAATTACTCTTGAGTCAGTTTTTGATGATACTTGGAAAGCTATCCTTGATGGTATATTAGCTTTTATTAACCCAGTAATTACATCGACCGATGGCCTTTGTGTAGCTAATATTAAATGTATTCCTGCAGCCCTAGCTTTTTGAGCTAACCGCGCAATTAACTCCTCAATTCTTTTACCAACTACAAAAAATAAATCAGCAAATTCATCAACAACTATAACAATTTGTGGTAAATACTCTTCTTCTATTGCCTTGTCATTTTTAACCTTAGAATTAAAACCATCTATATTTCTAACGCTGTATTTCGCCAACAACTTATACCTTCTCTCCATTTCTTTTACACACCAGGTTAATGCATTAGCCGCCAAGTTCATATCAGTGACAACTGGTGTTAATAGATGCGGTATCCCATCATATATACCAAGTTCAAGCATTTTAGGATCAATCATTATCATTCTTACGTGTTCAGGGTTGGATTTATATATCAAGCTTAATATCATAGAATTAACTGCTACAGACTTACCTGACCCAGTTGTGCCAGCAACTAAAAGATGTGGCATTTTTGCTAAATCAGTCATTACAGGTAGACCAGATATATCTTTACCCAAACCAATAGTAAGTTTTGAGCTAGATTTTTCAAATTCCTCTGATTTTATAATCTCAGATAGTCTTACTATTTGTTTATTCTCATTGGGAATTTCAATACCGATAACATTTTTTCCTGGGATAACTTCTACAACCCTAACATTTGTAACAGATAATGCTCTAGCAAGATCCTTTGATAGATTTGTTATTTTTCTTTGCTAAATTTGTTATTTTCCCAGCTTTTACACCTGCCTCAGGCTCTAACTCAAATCTAGTTATAACAGGCCCTTGATGTACAGCTACAACATTTGCCTTAACACCATAATCTTCAAGCTTAATTTCTAAAAGTTTCGACAAAGTTTTTAAGGTTTCCTCTGAGTAAGATGAGAATTTCTCATCAGGATCGTTTAAAAGATTTAATGGCGGTAATTTAGATGAGCTTTTATTTTCAAATAATGGCATTTGCTTTTCTTTATTAACTCGCTCAGAAAATTTTGTTACCTTAACTTCAGGTTCAATCTTAATATCATTAACTTTTTCTAATTTTTTTAATTTTTTCCTAAACTCAATATCTTTGCTCAACTCAATAGTATTTTTATCTTTAAATAGATATAAAAAAGATTTCTTTAAAAGTGAAAATATTATATCTTTTGATTTAATTCCATACCCCCCTATAACTTCAAAAATATAAATCCATTCAAGCTTTAGCCAAAGAGTAAGCCCTGAAATAAAAAAAGTAACTAATAACATTGTTGCGCCGATGGTTCCAAAGCTACGTGTTAAAACTGTAGCTATAAAATCACCTAATAAACCACCCGGTCCAACTTCTAAATCTTTACCAGAAGATAAAGAATGAATACTTAGTAATGCACAGGATCCCAATAAAAATAAAAAGTAACCTGTATATCTAAAATAATTATTATGAGTTTCATCGTTCCTTCCTCTGTTATATAAAAGCATTGCGGAAAAAATAATTAAAAGTGGGATTAAAAATGCGCCTTGTCCAAATAAAAAATATAAAGTTTCACTTAAGTAGGATCCAAATAATCCTCCTAAATTTTGTAATTCTGAGGTAGATGAATTTATCCAGCTTCTATCATCTTTATGATATGTTGTAAGCGTTAGATATATGTAGAGAGAAGTTGAGAATGAGAATAGCAGCACAGCTTCTCTTAATGTCTGCGATATAAATTTCTTCTCGGGGTTCGTATTTGATTTTTTCTTTGAGCTATTTTTCAATTTGCTTTACCTTAAATATAAAAATATAAACCTCGTGTAATATAAAAAAACATTTTGGGAAAAAAGATTAAAAATAAGTTTTTTTCACCTTCCTTTTTCTTCAAGATTATACTATATTTAACTTAAATATTAACTTTATAGATTAACTCTATTAATATCAATTATACTTTATAGGAAATTAAATTGGATAACAAAAAACACTCAAAGCTTATTATCTTAGGCTCTGGTCCTGCTGGGTACACAGCTGCTGTTTATGCTGCTAGAGCAAATCTCAAACCAACATTAATTACAGGTTTAAGTAAGGGCGGCCAATTAATGACAACAACAGATGTAGATAATTGGCCTGGCGATCATGATGGTCTTCAAGGTCCAGATTTAATGAATAGAATGGAAAAACATGCCCTCAAATATAATGTCGACATAATTTTTGACCATATAAATGAAGTTGATTTCACAAGCAGGCCTTTGACACTCAAAGGCGATGATAACGTGTACACATCTGATGCTTTAATAATCACTACAGGAGCAAGCGCAATGTATCTTGGTCTAGATAGTGAAAAAGAATTTTTAGGAAAAGGCGTGTCTGCTTGTGCCACATGCGATGGATTTTTTTATAAAAATAAGAAAGTGTGTGTAATTGGTGGAGGTAACACCGCAGTAGAAGAAGCTTTGTATTTGTCAAATATAGCCTCATCGGTGACTTTAGTTCACAGAAGAGATAGCTTAAGATCTGAAAAAATATTACAAGATAAACTTTTTAAAAAAGATAATATTGAAATAATGTGGGATTCTGAATTATCTGAGGTTAAAGGTGACAATATGGGAGTTACTTCAGCGATTATTAAGTCAAAAAAAGATGGAAGTGAGCAAGATATTAGCTTTGACGGAGTATTCATTGCAATTGGCCATAAACCAAATACTGATATATTTACTAATCAATTAGATATGGACGAAGGTTATATCATTGTAAAAAATGATTCTGCTTATGCAACTCAATCAAACGTAAGTGGTGTATTCGCAGCTGGAGATGTTACCGATAAAATTTATAGACAAGCAATCACATCTGCTGGATCAGGATGTATGGCAGCACTAGACGCTGAGAAATTTATTGATTCTTTAGAGTAAATCTATTTTTTACAAAAAATACTTATATTATCGTAAACAGAGTTGGGCACGACAAATGCGAATTTCGGTAACTTATCAGATACACTTTCTGCAAAATAAACCAAATGATCTTCTTTCCAAATCATAAAATGATTTAAATTTTTTTTTGAATTAGAGCTTTCTAAATATATCGTAAAGAGTGAGTCGTTTTTTACCACATTAACATAATATTCATTTGGTATTGCCTTCACATCTGACGCATATAGATCAAAAAAAGTATTCCTAAGTGTTGAGAATTTTTTATCTGTTATAAGATCTTTATGTGAAATGTTAGAGCACGGTTTTAACTTTGCTTTTTTATGAATTAAAATATTAAATTTATCATTCTCAACTGTATTTATAATTGGTTTTGATTTATCAATCCATTGTTTAGTAGTTGTTTCAAGCATACCTTTATAATAATCAACTTTATAAATATTGTCTTCTTGCAGAACATAAATTTCGTTATATTGATTTATATTACCAAAAAATAAAGTTTTGTTNCCATTAATNATCATTGTGCTTTTATTTTCTACNTTATCAAAACCTAATCTCATAAGATTTTCNTCTCTATTTTCATATATATCTTTAACATTGCCACTTAAAAACTTCTTTAACAGTTGAACTTTTTTACTGTCCGCACAATAATCAATGCTTTTAATTTTATAACAAGAACTTTTTTTTGTTAATTTTATTTTATTATCTTTTTTAAATATTTCGAATGATGAAGCAAGTTCTAATAAATTAATTTCTTCTGAAAAAGTTTTTATATCTTTATCTAACTCAGAATTTTCAGTCTTAACTAATATATTTGCGATTATAAGAGAGCTAAGAATAGCGATTATTATAAGTAATTTTTTCATTTACTTTTTTTGCTTTTTTCTATAAAAAGAAAAAAGCACAATAAATATTGTCAATAATATTGGCATCAGAAAAATATTGACAAATTTAAGTATAGATCCCAAACCATCAATTTCTTTGTTTAAATTTCTTCTAACGTCCCTTAGTTCTTTTCTTACCTTTAGTAGTTCTTGTTGAAAAGCACTGTAATCAACGCTATTTTTGTCTGTTAACTCGTTATTTTTACTTTGTAACAGAGCTAACTTATTTTGCAGTCTCGCCTCTTCTGTATTAAATATTTTTTCTGCCGTAAGTTTTAAATCTTCCACTACCGTAAATGGTCTCGAGAATGACTCTCTACTTGTAATACTTGCTAGTGTATTTCCACCAGATAAGTAGTCCAAAGAGTTTATTATTAAATCACCGTTACTAGCCCATGGCACTAAAACCTGCTCTCCATAAAAATCTTGCACTCTA
>JGI20160J14292_10000733_pt1 | contig 28935 bp, 30 predicted proteins | sample COG_10_FD_14292 | JGI IMG/M metagenome (IMG submission 14292) | reverse complement strand
TTTTATATCTTAAATAATATAGTTTTGAATTTACTTCCTTGTAAAATACTTCTTCATCACTTAAAGCTGTTTTTGCTTGAGGGTCCCAGTTAATCATTCTTTCTCCCCTATAAATAAAACCCTTTTGGTGAAGATCACAAAAAACTTTTATTACACTTTTATAGTAATTATCATTCATTGTGAAATTGGTTCGATTCCAATCACATGAAGCTCCAAGTTTTTTAAGTTGGCTGAGAATAACTCCGCCATGCTTATGGGTCCATTCCCAGGCATGCTCAAAAACTCTTCACGAGATAAATCTCCTTTTTTAATACCATCTGCTCTTAACTTTTGAACCACTTTAGCTTCAGTAGCAATAGATGCATGATCGGTCCCTGGAACCCAGCAAGCATTTTTACCAAACATTCTAGCTCTTCTTACCAAAACATCTTGAATGGTATTATTAAGCATATGTCCCATATGTAATACACCGGTAACATTGGGAGGAGGAATAACTACTGTATAAGATTCTCTATCGTCAGGTTCTGAGTTAAACAAGCCTTGATCTGTCCAGATTTTATACCATTTGTCTTCCGATTCTGAAGGATCGTATGTTTTTGAAATTGCCATAATTTTTGTTACAGTTACAAAAGTAATTTTACATTTTTAAAACTGTGATACAATATTGCTTTTTTTTAGCTAATAATCCAATTTTGAAGAATTTGTTTTCCATAATCTGTCAATATACTTTCTGGATGGAACTGAATGCCAGATATTTTAAGATCTGAATGTCTAAAAGCCATTGCATAGTTCTCAAAATCTAAAGCAGTTACTTTTAGTTGTTTTGGAACATTTTTTATTACCCATGAATGGTAATGGCCAATATTTATGTTGTTTGGAACATTTTTAAAAAGAAAATCGTGATTTAAAATCTCTATCTGGGTTTGAATACCGTGTCTAACCTTTTTCAAATTATGAAGTTCAGCTCCAAAAAACTGTCCAATTGCTTGAAACCCTAGGCAAACTCCTAATATATTATTAGTTAAATGGTATTTTTCAATAGAATAATTTAACTCTTTATTTTCAGAAGGTAATCCAGGACCAGGTGAAAGTAAAATTTTATGTTCGTCTGAAATTAAGTCATGATTTATCTCATCGTTTCTGAAAATGGTAATTTCCTTACAATAAGGTTCTAAGTAATGAACTAGATTGTAGGTAAAAGAATCGTAATTATCTATAATTATTAATTTTATCAATATTTATTTATGTAAAAATTTCTTTTGAAATTAGAAAGATAATATTCAATCTTGCATAACTTGTTAGAATATTTCTATGAATAATTTTCTTTACTACATAATAATAATTCCAATTTCCAATTTAAACAACTTTTTTTTATACTTAGTTTCAGATTTTTTATATCTCATAGTTGGTAGATTATTAAAATATAGAAAAGCACTAATCTCCAACAACCTTAAAAATTCTTTTCCTAAAAAAAGCGAAAATGAAATAAAAAATATCCGAAGGTATTTCTACAAGCATTTCTCAGATTTGATTGTAGAGAGTTTAAAGGGATTTACCATTTCAGAAAGAGGAATTAATAAAAAAATTAAATTAAAAAATACCGAGTTATTGAACGAAATGGCACAAAAGAAACAAAATATAATTCTAATTGGGGGACATTATAATAATTGGGAGATGAGTGCTCAAAAAATGCCTTTGGAATGTGAACATGAGCTTTTTGCTATTTATAAACCATTGAGTAATAAGTTTTTTGATAAAAAAATGAAAAATTCGAGAGAAAAATTTGGACTCAGAATGATTCCCATGAAAGAAACAAAGAATTATTTCCATACGGACAATGAAAAACCAAGAGCTATTATTTTTGGTTCTGATCAAAGTCCATCTAATACCAAAAATGCACATTGGATAAAATTTCTAAATCAGGAAAGTGCCTTTTTATTTGGAGCAGAGAAATATGCTAAAGAATTTAATTGGCCCGTTGTTTTTGTAAGTATCCAAAAAATAAAAAGAGGAACTTATGAAGTATCCTTTCAATTAATTACAGATCAACCAAAAAAGGAGCCTAAGGGAAAGATAATTAATGATTTTGCAAACCTTTTGCAAGCAGATATTAACCAAAACCCACCTTATTGGCTTTGGACTCATAATCGATGGAAAAAAAGTAAATAGCTATTTTACAGTAATTTAAAAGTTTTAAAACGTTTATAAATGATAATAAACGAATCTTAATCATTTAAATTTATATTTTTTTGAATTTTTGAATTTTAATTTGCAGTGTCGAACAAATATCGGCCATATTGTTAAACTAAAATCAAATATAAATATGAGAAATCTAAGAAACAAAGTACAATTAATAGGTAATGCAGGAAGCACACCAGTAGTTCAAGAAACAAAGAATGGTAATAAATATGCAAAAATATCTTTAGCTACTAATAACAACTACATCAATAAAGATGGTGAAAAAGTAAAAGAAACACAATGGCATCCTATTGTATTTTGGGGAAAGAAAGCTGAAATTGCAGAGAAATATATCTCAAAAGGACAAGAGGTATTTATAGAAGGTTCTTTAAATTATAGAACTTATGAAAATGACGAGGGTGAAAAGAAATATGTATTTGAAATAATCTCAAATGACTTATTATTACTAAATAACTAAGAATAAATTATATGATAATTTATAAAGAGCCCTTTTGGGCTCTTTTTTTTATTTAATGATTTTTTTCACAAAATTATCCCAAGAATAAGAATCGTGCTTTTTAGAAATAGCGGAACTCATCTCCTTTTCCTTGTTATCCTGTGAAAAATAATCCAAAATATATTCACTCATTTCTTCAGGATTGGTAGAACTTATATACCCGTCTTTTTTATGATCTATTATTTCAGGCAGTCCCCCAACGTTGGTTACTAGCATAGGTTTATTATAATACATAGCTAATTGAGTAACACCACTTTGAGTAGCTGAAGTGTAGGGCAAGATTACTAGATTCGAAACTGAAAAGAAATCTGGAACTTGTTTGTTCGCTATAAATTTATTGTAAATTATAATGTTGTTTAAACTTAAATCTCTTATCAAATCTTGATATCTCTCTTCAGAATCGTAAAATTCTCCAGCAATAATTAATTTAATATTCTTTTCTACAATTAATTTATTTGACATTGCTCTTATTGCTAAGTCTAATCCTTTGTATTTTCTAATTAAGCCAAAAAATAAAATGTATTTACCTTCTTTAAGATTAAGACTTTTAAGTGCGGAAGCTTTATCGGTAATTTTACTGTAAGTATTGTAAATGGGATGAAAAAGTGATTCAACACTTACTCTATTATTTATTTTGTTGATGTCCTTTTTAACTTTATCACTTAAGGTAAAATGAGAGTCACATTTATTTAAAAAATAATTAACCAACATAGTATCACCTAATCTTTTTTCATGGGCAATAGCATTGTCAACAATCCCAAAAACTGGAATTTTATTTCTTTTCAAATATCCACCTATTATTCCAAGACAGGGAGCGAAGAAAGGCATCCAGAATCTAATAAAAACTTTACTTGGATTTTTAGCCTTAATATATTTGGCTGTTCTCCACCATGAGATTGGATTAATTGAATTTATTATAGAAGATATTTTAAAGTTAAAAGCTTCCGATTGCTCTACTCTATTTTGAGATTTTCCAGGGAAAAGAAATTTAGGATACTGTAGAGAAAAAGAAATTATTTCCACTAAATACCCTTTTTCTTCAAAGGATTTGGCCAATGCTTCATTAAAATCTGAAATCCCTCCTCTTAGTGGAGAAGCAGGACCAACTATAATGATTTTAGTCATTAACGTTTAATTTTTCTCTGATTTGGTATTGGTTTCTATTTGGGGAATTTCTAGACAACATTTCACCTAAAAAACCAGCAAGAAAAAACTGAACACCTATTATAATTGAAGTTATAGCAATATAAAACTCTGTTCTGTTGGCAATTAATTTTGCACCCTTGTCCAGAAAAATTTTATCTATTCCAATGTAAATTAAAAAACTAAAGCCTATTATAAAAACAAAAATTCCTAGGGTGCCAAATAAATGCATTGGTCTTTTCCCAAATTTCCCAATAAAAGTTATACTGAATAAATCTAAAAAACCAAAAATAAAACGTTCTAAGCCAAATTTAGTTTCTCCAAATTTCCTAGCTTGGTGCTTCACTACTTTCTCTGTTATATTTTGAAAGCCTGCCCATTTAGCAATTAATGGTATATACCTATGCATCTCCCCATAAACTTCAATATTTTTAACCACATCTGACTTGTAAGCTTTAAGACCACAATTCATATCGTTGAGTTTAATTCCAGATACTTTTCTTGTAACTGCATTGTATAATTTAGTAGGAATTGTTTTAGAAAGTGGATCTTTTCTATCCTTTTTCCAACCAGAAACAATATCAAATCCATCTTTATTAATCATTTCATAAAGACCAGGTATTTCGTCTGGAGAATCCTGTAGATCCGCATCCATAGTAATAACAACATTTCCAATTGAAAGGTCAAAACCAATATTTAAAGCTGCAGATTTTCCGTAATTTCTTCTAAAAGAAACTCCTTTGATATTTTTATTTTTAGATTGAAGATTGTTGATTACTTCCCATGAATTGTCCTTACTTCCATCGTCAATAAAAATAAGCTCATACTTTAAATTTGAGCTTACAATAACTTTATCTATCCAATCCGAAAGCTCTGGCAATGATTCTGCTTCATTGTAAAGTGGAACTACTATAGATAAATCTAAATTCATACAACAAATATATTGAAGTTTATCAATAGGATTTGTTAATTCTTTTTAATTAAATTTTTTATTTATTAGTATTAATAGAATTATATTGGGCAGCTAATGATTAAAATCATCACTTTTTAATTGTAAACCCTAGATGAAAGCACTAATTCTAAAAGAAATAAGATCTTATCTAAGTTCTATTATAGGTTATGCTGCTATTATTGTTTTCTTAATTAGCTCTGGATTCTTTGTTTGGATTCTTCCTGGAAATAATAATATAATTGATATGGGAGAATCTAGTTTACAAACATTTTTTTCTCAAGCTCCAGGGATTTTAATGTTTTTATTCCCCGCATTTACCATGCGATGTTTTGCAGAGGAGAACAAAACCGGGACATTAGAACTATTAGTAACCCAGCCGATATCCATATTTAAAATTATTCTTTCCAAATATCTAGCTGCTAGTTTTCTTGCAGTTTTAACAATTCTACCTACTTTGATATATTATATAAGCGTCCATCAAATGGGAGAAATTGTGGGTAATATTGACCACCCTTCTACTATTGGAGGTTACCTAGGTCTTTTATTGCTTAGTATTACCTATGTTGCAATTGGAATTTTAGCATCCAGTCTTTCCAAAAATCAGGTAATTGGTTTTTTACTAGGGCTATTTTTTAATTTCATAATCTATGTTGGCTTTTCCTATTTAGCAGTATTTGTTGGTGATCCATTGGACTACTATTTAATGAATTTGAGTATGCTAGATCATTTCAATGCTCTACAAAGAGGGATAATTGATTCTAGAGATATTGCATACTTTTTATCTGTTATATTTTTAACACTTTATCTTACAAAGATAGTATTGAAGAAAAAGTAAATGAAAAGGATTTATTCAAAATATAAGAGCATCTTAAATCTAGCAATAGTTATTGCATCCTTAGTTGTTTTTAATATTGTAGCAAATAAAATATTTTTCAGAATAGATTTATCTTCTGATCAAATTCACTCTTTATCTCCAAAAACAAAAGATCTTCTTGTCAATCTTGAGGATATAATTAGTGCCGATGTTTATTTAGATGGAGATTTTCCTGCAGAAATTGAGAAACTTAAAAAAGCCCTTTCAGAAAAGTTAGATGAATTTAAAGCTTTTGGTGGAGAAAATTTCAAAGTTAATTTCATAAATCTTGATGAAGATCCTGAACTAGCGAAAGAATTCAAAAATCAAGTTTTTAATGATGGACTAGATTATAGTGACATATTGATTTCAAGAGATAGCAAACAAGAAGTAGTTAGAATTTGGCCTGGAATTATATTAAGAATGGGAGATCAATTTAAAGCTGTTCAACTTTTACAAAAAGGAAAATTTCCAATTTCTCAAGTTATTATCAATCATTTCAACGACCAATTGGAGTACAACTTAATTCTTGGAATAAATAATCTTTTAAAACCTGCTACTAAAAAAATTAAGTTTTTAAGAGGACATGGAGAACTTGACAATGCAGATGCGTGGATAATAAGAGACCAACTTATAAAGAATTACGATGTGGATACTATAAGAATTAAACAATTAAAAGTGAAATATTACAATGAAACCATTGAAATATCCAACAATAAATACGATTCTTTAATTAAAAATAAAATTGATTCAATTTTCATTTCTGAGAGACCAATACCAGTTTTTGATGAATTTGGTAATCCAAATAAAAATGCAAAGAGATATATTACTAAAACATTCCAGAATCAAGAAATTTCTAAATTCCTGAAAGATGTTTCGAAAATTAGTGAAGATCTAGATGTTTTAGATGAAACAGACCTATTATTAATTGCCAAGCCAAAAACCTCTTTTTCAGAGAAAGAATTATTCATAATTGACCAATACGTTATGAATGGAGGAAAAATTATTTGGATGGTAGATATGTTGGAGGTAAATGAATCTGAATTAGTGGATACTAATATAACTTATGCTAGACCTTTAAAACACCAACTACAGCAATTTCTATTTAAATATGGAGCAAGATTTAATGTAAATATGGTTAATGACGTAAGATGCGCTCCAATAACTAGAGAAGATGGATTAGGTAGAATTCCAAATTGGTATTTTTATCCTCTATTATACCTTGACAAACCATCTATTTATCTAAATAATGTTGGACCTATAAAAACAAGATATGTCTGTTCAATTGATACTGTTGGAGATGATAATATTAAAAAAACTGCATTATTAAAGTCATCTGCTGAATTTAAAATATTAAGACAAACTTCTGTCAATTATCAAAATTTATACAATTACAATCCAAGAAATTTTGATATTGATTTAAATAATGAAGCTCCTGTTTCAGCATGGTTGTTTGAAGGGGTTTTTAAATCAAATTATGAAAATAGGGCTGTAAGTAAAGATTTTAAAAAATTTATATCCAATCCTATTGTTAATTTCAAATCAAAAAGTAAGGAAACTAAAATGATTTTTATTGGCGATGGAGATTTGATAAGAAATGATTTTATAAAAGCGGATAATCAAATTAAACCAGTTCTGCTTTCATTTGAAAGTGCAGACTATGGGACTTCTGAATTTTTCCCAAGATATGGCAATGAGGTATTTTTTCTAAACATTATAGACGAACTGTTAGATAGAAGCGAACTTATTCCTTTAAGATCGAAAATGAACATGCCAAGACTTCTTAATAAAGAAATTTTTGGACAAAGAAATTTTTGGCAACTTATTAATATTTTGATTCCTTTAATATTAGTAATCGTTATTGGCCTAATTAATCAATATAGGAGAAAAAAGAAATATGCATAAAAAGTTTTTTAAAGTCACGATATATAGTTGGTTACTTTTAAGTCTATTTAGTTGCAACAATGATTCTAGCTATTATGATTTAAAGGATTTTGCAATTAAGGATACCTCAAAAGTTATTAAGTTTAAAATTTCAGATACAGAAGATAACAGCATTGTAATTTCAAGAAGTGTCAGTTCCAATAAATGGATAATAGAAGGTTCTAAATATACAGCAAATAAATCCAGTGTGGATTTATTAATGGAAACCTTTTATAGAATTAGAGTAAAACAAGATGTTCCTAAATCTGCTTTTAACACTGTAATTAATCGACTTTCAGTAAGACATAAGAAAGTAGAAATATTTCTAGAAAATGACAAGGCATTCAAAACATGGTTTATTGGCTCTCCTACTCAAGATCATTTAGGAACCTACATGTTACTTCAGAATGGAAATAATAAAAGCTCGAAACCTTACATTACTTACAAACCTGGAATGTATGGATCTCTAGATGTTAGATTTTTTACAGATTGGAAAGGATGGAGATCTCCTCGTGTTTTTAATTATCCAAATCCTAAAAGCATAAAAAATATTTCTGTGAATTTTTCTGAAAAACCCAAGGAGAGTTATACAATATCTTACAAAGATGATACCCTCAAGTTATTTGATTTAAACAACAAAGAATTAAACAACTATGATTCTATTCAGGTGAAGCATTATTTGTCTCACTTTGAAAATGTTAGTTACAATAAAATCATGTTTGAAAAACAAAACGTTATGGACTCTATTTTTAAAAGTAAGCCACATTACTATTTTGAGTTAACAGATTCTTCCAACAAAGTTACTAAAGTTGAATTTTGGAAAATTAAAGATATTGATTCTTCAACAGGTTGGGATGCAGAACATGGCTATATTCGAGTAAATAAAAACAATGAGCTTTTAAGAGCTCAATATTTCAACTGGGAAATCTTATTTAAACCCCTTAGTTTTTATACTAGGAGATATTATTAATTAGGTGTTAATAAATAAGGTTAATACTAATAGTATATTATTAATACTATTCTGATATTTATAGCATTAACCTATTTATTATGAAGTTTATAGTTTCAAGCCAAGTATTATTAAAGCAATTACAATCCATTGGTGGTGTTCTTAATAGTTCTAATACCCTTCCAATTTTAGATAACTTTTTGTTCGAAATTCAAGATCAGAAACTTACCATATCTTGTTCGGATTTGGAGTCCACAATGACATCTACTATTTCTATAGATGCAAAAAGTGAAGGTAGTATTGCTATTCCAGCAAAAATGTTGTTAGATATTTTAAAAACGTTTCCTAATCATCCACTGACTTTCTCTATAGATGATAAAATGGGTGTAGAAATTTCTTCAGATTATGGAAAGTATAAATTAAGTGGTTATTCTGGAGTTGAATTCCCTAAATCCCCATTAATTGAAGCACCTTCAACTGTTACTATCAGCAGTCATATTTTTCAAAGAGCTATTGAAAAAACAATTTTTGCATCTGGAAATGATGATTTAAGACCGGTAATGAGTGGTATATTTGTTCAGTTATCCGAATCTGATTTAACATTTGTTGCTACTGATGCTCATAAATTGGTTAGATATACAAGAAATGATGTTAAATCTTCTGCTGCAGCATCATTTATTGTTCCAAAAAAACCCATGAACTTATTAAAAGGATTGCTTCAAAATTTTGAAGGCGAAGTAACTATTAAATACAATGAATCTAATGCTAGTATTGCATTCAATGATATTTTACTTACTTGTAGATTAGTAGATGGCAAATACCCTAACTACGATGCTGTTATTCCAAAAGAAAACCCAAACAGATTGACCGTAGACAGAAATGCTTTTTTTCAATCAATTAAACGAGTAAGCATTTTCGCTAACAAAACTACTCACCAGGTAAGATTAAAAATTAATGGAAGTGAATTAAATATTAGTGCAGAAGATGTGGACTTTTCTAACGAAGCTAATGAGAGATTGACCTGTTCTTATGAGGGTGAATCTATGGAAATTGGTTTTAATTCAAGATTCTTAAATGAAATGCTTCAAAATATTGATTCTGACAATGTTATATTTGAACTTAGTGCACCCAATAGAGCTGGTATTCTAATTCCAGACAACAGTGAAGACGGCGAAGATATTTTAATGTTAGTAATGCCTGTTATGCTTAACTCTTAACCTAACTTATAATTTTTTAAGGTATTGGTGATGATTTTTATACAATCGTCTAATTGATTTTTAGTTATTGTTAGTGGTGGAGCGAACCTTATTATATTTCCATGGGTTGGCTTAGCTAATAGTCCGTTGTTTTTCATTTCAAGACATAAGTTCCAAGCAGTATTGCTTTCTTCCGTATCATTAATTACAATAGCATTAAGAAGTCCTTTTCCTCTTACCAATTTGACTATTGGTGAATCTTTTATAAACTTATTTAATTCTTCTCTAAAATATTCTCCTAAATTGTAAGCATTTTCTGCAAGATTTTCTTCAATAATAACCTCTAAAGCTGCTTGTGCAACTGCACATGCTAATGGATTACCTCCAAAAGTAGAACCATGTTCTCCAGGCTTAATGCACATCATTACCTCATTATTTGCCAAAACTGCAGAAACAGGAAATACGCCACCAGAAAGTGCTTTTCCTAGAATAAGTAAATCGGGCTTGGCATTTTCATAATCTGAAGCCAACAATTTACCAGTTCTTCCTATACCGGTTTGAACTTCATCTGCTATAAAGAGTACATTGTACTTATCACATAAGCCTCTGACTCCTTCTAAATAGCCTTCGTCCGGCACTACAACACCAGCTTCGCCCTGAATAGGTTCAACCATAAAGGCTGCAACATTAAAATCTTTTAATTCTGTTTCCAATGCCTCTAAATCGTTGTAAGGAATTAAATCATAGCCTGGCATGTAGGGACCAAAATCTTTGTAAGAAAGAGGATCGTCTGAAGATGAAATTGCTGCTAATGTTCTACCCCAAAAATTACCTTTAGCAAAGATTATACGAGCTTTATTTTCAGGAATTCCTTTTTTTAAGTAGCCCCATTTTCTAGCCAATTTATTGGCAGTTTCACCACCTTCCACTCCCGTATTCATTGGCAAGACTTTGTCATAATCAAACAAATCACAAATGAATTTTTCGTAAGGTCCAAGAGCAGAATTATAAAAAGCTCTACTTGTTAAAGTTAATTTCTTAGACTGGTTAATTAATGCATTAATAATTTTGGGATGACAGTGGCCTTGATTAACAGCAGAATAGGCACTTAAAAAATCAAAATATTTTTTTCCTTCACAGTCCCAAACATACACTCCTTCTCCCCTTTCCAATACTACCGGAAGTGGATGGTAATTATGTGCTCCAAAATCATTCTCGAGCTGCATTAGTGAAGTAGAATCTGTCATGATAATTTTTTGACAAATATAATAATTCGTTTCTTGAAGAGAATTAATTTTTTAAATAAGTGATATTTAAAGTATAATTAATTTTCTTTGCATTATGTCAATACCAAAGACCATCAATTTATCAAGAAAAAAAATCATTTCTTCCACTGGAAAAGCATTAAAAGATTTTTCAATGATTGACCATGGAGATAAAATAATGGTTTGTATTTCAGGTGGTAAAGACAGCTATACCATGTTAGAAATGTTCATACATTTCCAGAAATATGGAGATATAGATTTTGATTTTATTGTTGTCAATATGGATCAAAAGCAACCTGGTTTTCCTACGGAAGTATTGCCAAAATATTTATCCAATCTTAAAGTCAATTTTAAAATTATTGAAAAAGATACTTACAGTATTGTAAAAGATAAAATTCCAGAAGGAAAAACAATGTGCAGTTTATGCTCAAGATTAAGAAGAGGAACTCTATATGATGAAGCAAGAGAACTTAACTGTAATAAAATTGCATTAGGTCACCATATGGACGATATTATTGAAACCTACTTTTTGAATTTATTTTTTAGTGGTAAAATGGAGGCAATGCCTCCAAAGTATTTAATTGACAAGAGAGATTTAATTGTAATAAGACCATTGGCGTATTGTAAAGAAGAAGAAATTCAAGAATATTCTGATTTAGTAAAGCATCCTATAATTCCTTGTAACTTATGTGGATCGCAAACCAATCTTCAAAGGAAAAAGATAAAAGCCCTTATGAAAGAATGGGAGCTTATTTACCCAAATAGAAAAGCAATAATATTTAGAGCTTTACAAAACATCTCACCATCTCATATGTTAGATAGAAATATTTTCAATTTTGAAGATCTTCAAGCAGTAGAAGACTCCAACTTATTTGTTTGAAAAAGATTTTAATTGTTTAATAATTGTAATATTATTAGAAGTTCCAGCAAAATGGTACTTTGAATTAGAGTAATTAATCTTAAGGTTTTTCACTTTAAAACCAACTCCCCAAGAAATTCCAGTTGTTCCTGGTCTAGATTCTGGTTGAAGATTATTTCTTGATAAAAAATCATAGCCAAATCTTATATTAAAATTCTTTGAAAATAAAAATTCTGTTCCAATTATAATATGATTGAAAAAATTAGAGAACAATTGATTAATTTGAATTGCACTTTGGTTAGTAGTTTGAGTATTTGATGAAAAACTCCATCTATTCAAATGATGGTAAGATAAATGAAATCTTATTGGAGCATGTTTTAATTTAGTATTTAATCCTAAAACAGAGTTAAATGGTAATTTATTTTTGGCATTGGATTCTTGATAGCTTTTAATAGAAGTTCCGATATTGCTCAATAGTAAATACCCACCTAGCTGCTTTTCCTCTTCGAAATAAGTTATACTAATGTCAGAGCCAATAGCAAATGATTTGTATTGTTCAAATACAGAACCAAGAAATTTTAAATTAACACCAATCTGAATATTATCATTTAACTTTTTAGAATGACCTAATTGAAATATCCAATCGCTAGCTGTAAATGAATTTCCCAAAGAATTTCCTGATGGGGTGTAATATTCAAAATCTCCGTAGTTATTATAAAACAAGGACGCTGAAAAAACACCTTTTTCTTTTACTTTAAAATTGTAATTAACCATTCCAAAATCAGAATCTGCAAAATGATTGTTGTAGTTAATCACCAACTGATTTTCGTGATTGGAAAGAAGATTAGATGGTAGAAATATAGCTATTGAAGCATCCTCAGAGTCAAAAACACCTATTGGGTACCCACCAAGAGATGAATTTCTAGATGTACAATTGTTATTTAGAATAGAATAAGATGTAACTGCTTGTTGCGAAAAGCAAAAACTTACAGATAAAATTAAAATGATTAAAACCTTTAATCTAAACATAAAACAACAACGATTTAAATAGAACTTTATTATTTAGACATTAAATCTAAAATGCATTACATCTCCGTCATTCACCACATATTCTTTTCCTTGAATCATTAATTTACCTGCTTCTTTGACAGAACTTTCAGAACCATACTCTACAAAATCACTAAACTTGATTACTTCAGCTTTTATAAATCCCTTTTCAAAATCTGTATGAATTACACCTGCAGCTTGTGGGGCGGTCATGCCTTTTTTTATGGTCCATGCCCTTACTTCTTTTTCTCCTGCAGTAAAGTAAGTCTGCAAGTTTAATAAAGAATATGCATTTTTTATAAGCTTACTTACCCCTGGTTCTTCAAGTCCTAGATCCTCTAAAAACATTTTTCTTTCCTCAAAATCATCTAGCTCAGCTATATCTGACTCAATTCCTGCACCTAAAACTAATATTTCAGCATTTTCATTAGCAACTAATTCTTTAACATTATCTACATGCTCATTTCCATTAATTACAGAACTTTCATCCACATTACAAACATAAATAACTGGTTTTGCTGTAATAAGTTGTAATTCATCTAAAAACTTGAACAAACCCTCATCAATATCCAAAGATCTGATTGAATCCCCAGAAACAAGATGTTCTCTTGCCTCAGTATAAACTTTATAAATTTTCTCAGATTCCTTATCACCAGATTTAGCCTTTCTTTCAATTGCTCCAATTCTCTTCTCTAAAGTTTCTAAATCTTTTAATTGTAATTCTAAATCAATAATCTCTTTATCGGAAACAGGATTTACATTTCCATCAACATGAATAACATTATCGTCGTCAAAACATCTTAGTACATGAATAATGGCATCTACTTCCCTAATATTAGCTAAGAACTGATTTCCAAGACCTTCTCCTTTGTGTGCACCTTTTACTAATCCTGCAATATCTACAATTTCAATAGTGGTTGGAATAACTTTTTCAGGGTTGACTAATTGTTCTAGATTATTTAATCTACTGTCGGGAACTGTTATAGTTCCAACATTTGGTTCAATTGTACAAAAAGGAAAATTAGCAGATTGCGCTTTGGCATTGGAAAGACAATTAAAAAGAGTAGACTTACCAACATTAGGCAATCCAACAATTCCACATTTTAGAGCCATTAATTTATAATTTAAAAGTAAATATTTTAGTTATTTATAATCTGTAAAATGCCTTGATTTTTTTCTTTTCCCTCATCAAAACTTAAGAAAAAATAATAAGTTCCCGATCCCAACGGATTGCCTTTAGAGTTGGTTCCGTTCCATTGGTTTTTGTAAGCGGAATCTTCAAAAACAACTTTTCCCCACCTGTTTAGAATTATCAAATTCACATCGTCATAAATCGATGCGAAATGGGTGTAAAAGTAATCGTTAAGATTGTCTCCATTTGGAGTAATAACATTTGGAATGTCACACTTTTCAATTACTAAATCTTCAGATGTAGTTTCTTCACCACACTCATTTAGAACTGTTAATTGGATTTCGTGATTTCCAATAGTATAGTTATTACTATTTAGAAGTAAGGAATCTCCAATTGAAATTATCTCTCCATCCATGTCTGTCCACTCATAAGTAAAATCAGTATTGGTATTGTAAATTATAGAGAGAATACTTTGTCCAACACAAAAAGTATCTAAAGAAAAAGGGAAAGGTTCTGGTTCTTCATTAAACTCAACTATGTGTATTAATGTATCGTTGCAATACACATCGAATAATCCCATAAAGTATGCACCAGGTTCTGAGGCAGTTATTGTTGGGTTGGCGACAGTATTATTTGGATCAAAAGATAAAGTTCCAAAATCACTATAATAAAGCCATAATCCACCTGAGGGAGGTAAATAATTTGAAGTATAATCAAAATAGTCATCACAAGTTGTAGTATCTCCTATTATTGAGCCCCCTTGAATTGTTTGAACTGTAATAACTGTATCGTAATAACATCCAAACTCGTCCTCAACAACAAAAGTATAATTTGTAGGTCCAAGACTATTTGGCTGAACTATAATGTTGGTATCCTGATTAGAAATAATTGTAGTATCAGGCAACCAGTTGGTGGATGTTATTGAAGGAGCATAAGTTTCACTATTTGGATGAAGAGTACTATTAAAATAAATTCCCCATTCACAAATATAACCGTCATCAATCCCCAAATTATCACGTACAGTTAGTGTCCAAGTACCATTAATTGGACAACCAGTAAGTGCAGGAACAAAACTTTGCTCAGGTTGGTATAATCCTGGTGTTACCATTTGACCAGCACTAGGACCAGTAGCAGTGGTTGGGGTAAAACCATTTACCCATGCTGGCATGGCATTACCTGAATTGGAAAAACAGTATTCTTCACAATAACCTATATTTCCAGTATTATTGTCATAGGCACCTCCTAAAAATGTACTACCTCCTCCAAAACCTCCTGGGAATAGTCCAGAGCCAGAGTAACTATTAAATACATTTATACTTAAACCACTAGGGCAAGTAAGCATCATTTCTAAATCACCTAAATAAGAATGTTCCATTTTAACACACATTTTTTCAATGTCAGAAGCATTTTGAATAGTAATTCCAGGTGTAAATCCAGAAATACTAATATCAGTTGTATAATTAATTCCTGAACCATCAGGAAGATAAGTTTGGGTACCAAAAACACCTCCTATTGGAAAGTTGGTAGAGACTGGGTCCACCCCTACTGTATCGGATCCAGTAACTCCACCAAATAGTTCAGTAACTCTACCTAAACAAATGGGAGATTGAGCTGGTCCACAAGTGGAAAAACTGGGTCTAGTAGATACTCTAATTTTACAAAAACTATATCGGAACTGACCAAAAGAATCTTCAATTTTCAAAGTAACAAAATATCCATTTCTTGCAGGTGGAGTAAATAAAAAAGAGTTGGTTGTGTAAGAAGATCCATCACTTAATTCCCAAGAAACAGTATAGCTATTAGACTGCATGTATCCACCTCCACTAAGTGCTGCAGAATCACCACCTGGCTCATAAGGAAAATATGGCTCAGCTACAAACTCAACAATGTCACCAAAACAAATATCTACATATCCAGTATCTATTGGAAATAAGTCATTTAAAGTGTCTCCTGATCCGTTGGCATTTCCTGTGATAAATGCGCTGATATGATTGGAAAATGGTTGAATAAGATTGGCACAAGATAAGTTGGCACCCCAACCGGTACCTTGAAAAGAAGCATCACTTACAAATTTAAATGTCAAACATCCTGAGGTATTTGCCCAAGAAGCTGGAATATTAACGCCGTTTGGAAAAGTTGAATCGTTTATGGCAGCAAGTAAAGGATCATTTACTGTAGGACCATCATATACATATAACGTGTCTGTTGGATGTATATTTAAAACATATCCGTTTGCAGGATCGTTTAAAATTGCCAAAACCATTTTTGAGCCTGTAGAATCTGGACATAAAGTGATGGTTTCATATTCGTTAGGGCCATAAGGTAAAGCGTCCCCACCAGCATCTCTAAAATTAATAAAAGAACCGTTGTTAAAATCCGTGTCACAGTTACAAGCACCATTGTTAGTATTGGAAGTCCAATCATCATCTGAAATCAAAACCTCAGGCTGGGCATATACTTCAAAAATGAAGAATATATTAAATAGGAATATATATATAAACTTATTCAACTGTTTTCATTTCGTTTTTAAGATGGTTGATTGACTTTAAAACCAATAATGTATTCCAATTGGAAACAAGATAGTATTGATAATCATTCATTAAAAAATCAACATCCATTTTGTCAATGTCTAATTTGGATGTGTCGCCTATTGAAATCGTGCCAGCTAGTCTATTAGAAAATGACTTTTCTTTAGGGATTTCTAAAAAGTAATAACCACTTTTATTTAAATAGTTAATGTTTTTTTTCTTGCTAAGAAAATCTATCAATTCTTGGTTTTCAAGGATATTTGAAGAAGTTTCTTTTTGTGAGAAAAAAGAATTACTGAATAAAAAAACTATAAATAACAAGGAGAATCTTTCCATAAAATTCGAAAATACAATTTTATAGGAAACTAGAACAACATTAACAGAAGATATTGTAGAAAAAAGCAAATTGATATAATTTTTTGATTATTAAATTTAATTAATAAAATAGTTACTGAAAGTTGTTAACAGTCACCTTATAGAATAACTATATGCTTATTTTTGAATATTAAATTTTAAAAATGAAAAAATATAATTTAGAATCCTTGGAAAAATTTACTAGCCAAGTAAGAAGGGATATTGTAAGAATGGTTCATGCTCAAAATTCAGGTCATCCGGGAGGTTCTCTTGGATGTGTAGAATATTTTACTGCAATCTATAAGGTTATAATGAACCATAGTACTAATTTCTCTATGGATGGTAAAAATGAGGATTTATTTTTTCTGTCCAATGGACACATATCCCCTGTTTTTTATTCTGTTTTAGCTAGAACTGGCTATTTCCCAGTAAAGGAACTCAATACTTTCAGAAAAATTGATTCTAGACTTCAAGGACATCCAACAACTCATGAAGGTTTGCCAGGAGTAAGAGTGGCAAGTGGTTCTTTAGGACAAGGTTTAAGTGTTGCAATTGGAGCAGCAACCACCAAGAAATTAAATAAGGATACTAGTTTGGTTTATACACTCCACGGGGATGGAGAACTTCAAGAAGGACAAATTTGGGAAGCTGCCCTATATGCTTCGGCAAAAAAAGTAGATAACTTGATTTCTACCATTGATTTTAATGGAAGACAAATAGATGGAGATGTAGATGATGTACTTTCTCTAGGAAATTTGGAAGAAAAATGGAATGCGTTTGGATGGAAAACATTAAGTTGTAATGGTAATAACCTGCAGGAGATGATTGCAACTTTAGAAACAGCAAAAAGTTTAACAGGGAAAAAACAACCTATAATGATTATTATGAAAACTGAAATGGGTTACGGAATTGATTATATGATGGGGTCTCATAAATGGCATGGTGTTGCCCCTAATGACGACAATTAGAAATAGCTCTAAATCAACAAGTTGAGTCTTTAGGAGACTATTAATACTTTAATAGTTCAATTACAATTTATGCAACTTTATTTTAAAATATCTTTTTTAATCCTATTAAGTTTTTTTAGTAGTGTAAATGCTTTTGGACAAAATGAAGATGGTAAAATTAGAATACTATTTATTTTTGATGGATCCAATAGTATGAATGCTCAATGGGGAAATAGTAGTAAGATAACTATTGCCAAGCAGTTAATGATACAAACTATAGACAGTCTGAAAATGCTTGAAAATGTAGAATTAGCATTAAGAATGTATGGACATCAAACTAGAATTGTTCCCGGTAAACAAGACTGTTCAGATACTAAATTAGAAGTGCCATTTGCAGATGCTAAGGAAAATCATTTCAGTATAATTAATAAAATTAGGTCCTTAGAACCTAAAGGCACTACCCCAATAGCACGATCTTTGGAATATTCTGCAGATGATTTTCCAGATTGCGAAAATTGTAGAAATATTATTATTTTATTAACTGATGGAATAGAGGCATGTGATGAAGATCCTTGTGCTGTTGCAATTGCCCTTAAAGAAAAAAAAATTAAACTTAAACCTTTTGTTATTGGACTTGGACTAGATACTTCTTACTTAAGTCAGTTTCAATGTATAGGAGAGTTTTTAAGTGCAGAAGACAAAGACTCATTTAAAAGCGTTATAAAATTTGTTATAAGTCAAGCTCTAAACAACACGACAGTGCAAGTAAATTTAAATAACATCAGAAATCTTCCTGAAGAAACAAATGTTACTATGAGTTTTTATAATGATAAAAACGATAAATTATTACATACCTACATGCACACGATAAACAGATTACAAAACCCAGATACTATTGCCTTAGATCCACTTTATACCTATAAACTAGTTGTGCATACGGTACCAGAAGTTATTGTAGAAGGAATTAAAGTCATTCCCGGCAAACACAATATTATAAATGCAAATACCCCCATGGGAGAGCTTAATTTGAAGATTCAAGGCTCTATTGACCAATATACTGGCCTTAATTGCTTGGTCAAAACCACAGAGGAATCCTCCATAATTAACGTTCATAAAATGAACACCACAAAGCAGTATTTAGTCGGTGAATATAATTTAGAAATATTGACATTACCAAGAATAAAATTTGATAATGTTAAAATTAATCAAAGCCAAATAACAGATATAACCATTCCTCATTATGGAACTGTAGAATTAAATAAATCTATTGGACCGGCAGCACTCTTTTTAAAAAAAGATGGTAAAAATATTTGGTTATATGATTTTAATAAAGAGATGACTATTGAAAGCTTGAATATTCAACCCGGAAAATATATTATTAGTTTTCGAAATATAAGGTCTAAAAGTACTGCCCACACAATAATTAAGGAATTTACAATAGCTTCAGGACAAAACATAAACATAAATTTATAAAATGAAATTTGAAATTTTAGGAAATAAAGACACAAGATCAGGATTTGGAGATGGTCTTACTCAACTTGGAAAAACTAATCCTAATGTAGTTGCTCTTTGTGCAGATCTTACTGGATCGTTAAAGATGAATGACTTTAAAAATCAATTTCCAGATAGGTTTTTTCAAGTAGGAATAGCTGAAGCTAATATGATGGGAATTGCTGCAGGAATGACCATAGGTGGAAAAATTCCATTTACCGGTACATTTGCAAATTTTTCTACTAGTAGAGTTTATGACCAAGTAAGACAATCCATAGCTTACTCTGGAAAAAATGTAAAACTTTGCGCCTCTCATGCTGGGTTAACCTTAGGTGAAGATGGAGCAACTCACCAAGTATTAGAAGATATTGGAATGATGAAAATGTTGCCTGGTATGACAGTTATTAACCCTTGTGACTATAACCAAACCAAAGCAGCTACCATTGCTATTGCAGATTATAATGGACCTGTATATTTAAGATTTGGACGACCAAAAGTTCCTATTTTTATTCCTGAAAATACTCCATTTGAAATTGGCAAAGCTTTACTTCTTCAAGAAGGAACAGATGTTTCTATTTTTGCAACTGGTCACTTAGTATGGGAAGCTGTAGAAGCAGCACAAGCATTAGCAAAAGAGGGATTATCCGTTGAACTAATTAATATTCATACCATTAAACCTTTGGACAATGAAAGCATCTTAAGGTCAGTAGCTAAAACAAAATGTGTTGTAACTGCAGAGGAACATCAAGTTGCTGGAGGAATGGGAGAATCAATAGCGCAATTGCTAGCTAAAAACCATCTAGTTCCAATGGAATTTGTTGCAGTTAATGATAAATTTGGAGAAAGTGGAAAACCAGCTGATCTAATGAAAAAATATGGTTTACATTCTTCTGATATAATAAAAGCAACCCATCGTGTTTTAAAGCGAAAATAATCGCCTTTGAATGCATGATAAACAAGTAGAAGAAGAAATAATATCTCTTTTCAATAATGAGAAAACCAAAAAAGAAGGATTTACACTTTTGGTAAATCATTTTAAAAAATCTATTTATTTTCAAATTCGAAGAATAGTTATTTCTCATGAAAATACAGATGATGTAGTTCAGGAAGTTTTCATTAAATGTTGGAATAAACTAAATACTTTTAATGGAAAATCTAAATTATCAACATGGATTTACAGAGTAGCTTATAACGAAGCGATTCAATGGATTAGGAAAAATAAGAAAGAACATCATTTAAATATTTCTGAGATTCAAACAGATAAGCAGCCTACCAACAATATTTTCCATAAAGATGCCGAAGAAATAAGCATATTGTTAGAAAAAGCTGTTCTACAATTACCAGAAAAACAGAAAATGATCTTTCAATTAAAATATTTTGAGGATTTAACCTATAAAGAAATTCAGCTAATAACTGGTGGAAGTATAGGAGGTTTGAAAGCTAATTACCATCATGCAGTTATCAAAATAGAAAAATTATTAACTAGAGATTAAACCTTTTTAAGAATTAATTATCAAACTAGTGTATTGAAAAAATGGAATATAGAAAAATATCAAAGAATATTGAAGTAATAAAACTTCTTAAAAAAAGAAAAGAAATTGAAGACAAGATTTTTAAATTAGATGAAAATGCTTTAATTAACTACGAACTTAAGTTATTAAGCAGTCCAGCTATAAATGAATCCTTCCCTAATGCTTTTGAAGTAAATAAGGTAATTAGTAAATTTAAGTAAAACCAGATAAACAGTTAATAATAACTATGTTTAATGACATGGAAATATTTAAAAAAAATAAAAAGAAGTATTTAAAATCTATTTATAATATACCTGAAAACTATTTTAATGAACTCAACCACCAGCTTGAAAATCGAATAAATAGTTTAGAATCAAAAAAATCAAAAATTGCTTTATTTAATCAATTATTTAAAGCAGCTGCATTGTTTTTACTATTAGTAGGATTTTATTTCATATTTAATTATTCTTCCAAAAATGAAAATATTAACTATGTTCAATTAAATGAATCTATTGATGAATATTTAGCTGTAGAAAACGAAATATTTTACACTTTCATTAATGATGAAGGTTTTAATCATTTAAACATTGATGAAAATATAGATGATTATTTAGAAATTGATTTATAAACNTTAAAAAAAAACAAACATGAAAAAATTTAATAAAATTAAAAAACTGAGTATTTTTCTTATTATATGTCTTTCCTCCACTTTTATATTAGCTCAAAATGATTTAAAACAAAAAAAAGAAAATAGAGAGGCTCTTAAAATTGCTTTTTTTACTGCAAAAATGAATTTAAATACAGAAGAATCTAGAGTGTTTTGGCCTGTAGTAAATGAGATGGAAAATGAGCTAAAAGATCTTAAAAATAGAAATGCTCATGGTAGAATAATGCTGAAGGATAAAAAAATAGAAGACTTTTCGGATGAAGAATTAGAGCAGATGATGGACGCTAGAATACAAATGGGTAAAGAAAAAGTAGATATTTTAGTTAAATATCATGAAAAATTTAAAAAAGTACTGTCCATTCAAAAAGTAGCAAAGTATTATCAAGCAGGTAAAGAATTTAAAAAAATACAATTAGAAAGAAAAAAGCAACACAATAACCCAGGAGAAAGAAAAAGATAATATTTTTAGGATGTGAAAATTAAATATTGGATTAAAGCAGCTAGACTAAGAACACTCCCTTTAGCATTTTCTTGTATTCTATTGTCTTCTTCATTAGTGATAATAAATCATATAGAACTTCCTTTAAAGTGCTTTTTCTCACCCTTACTACTACTCTATTACTTCAAATATTATCCAATTTTGCCAATGATTATGGAGATGCGATAAAAGGAGCAGACAAAAATAGAACTGGAGAACAGAGAATGGTACAATCTGGAAAAATCTCTAAATCCCAAATGAAGTTGGCAATTGTGATTATAAGTATCCTTACTTTAACAGTTGGGCTTTATCTAATTTTTAGTGTATTTCATAAAGACATATTTAAAATATTAATCTTTCTATTTCTTGGAATCGGCTCTATTATAGCTGCTATAAAATATACTGTTGGTAAATCTGCTTATGGTTATAAAGCTTATGGAGATTTATCGGTTTTTATTTTCTTTGGAATGGTAGGAGTAATTGGAAGTTATTATTTATTTACTAAAAACTTTCATTGGATAACTGTTCCTGGCGCATTATTTACTGGACTTATGAGTTGTGGAGTTCTCAATCTAAACAACATGAGAGATTATGAAAATGATAAAAAAAATAATAAAATAACATTAGTTGTAAAAATGGGAATAAATAAATCTAAAAAATATCATTTCTTATTACTATTTATAGCAATTAGTTCACTTATTACAATTGTTCTTTTTACCAATAATTATTACTACCTATTTTCTATGTTTCCTTTATTTTTTGTAGTGAGACATCTAAAACTATTGAACAAATATCAAGACATGAAATTACTGGACAGTCAACTCAAAGTAATTGCAATTAGCTGTTTTGGATGTAGCTTTATTAGTCTTATAGTAGGTCTTTTAATTAATTGATTTTCTCTAAAGACAACCAAGTAGTATACATCTTTTTATATTTTTCATGCTCTTTGTTGGTTGATGAAAAATTATGATATCCAGAATAAGATGGTTTGGCACACATGAAAATATAATCGTGTTTAGAATAGTTTAAAACTGCATCAATTACCCTAGGGTCTACAATACATATTGGCCCCGGTGGCAAACCCTTGTATTTATAGGTATTGTAAGGAGAATCTACTTCCAAATGTTTGTAATACAATCTTCTTAAATTGGGCATTTTCAAAGCAAACTTAACAGTTGGATCTGCTTGGAGTTTCATATTACTTTTAAGTCTATTTATATAAAGGCCAGCAATCTTAGAATGTTCGTCAAATTTTATCTGCTGTTCCATTTGAACAATAGATGCAAGAGTAGTAATTTCAGATTGATTGTAACCTAATGCGTTTGCTTTATCCATTCTTTTTGAATTCCAAAAAATTTTGTATTTACTTGCAATAAAATCAATTAACTTATTCTCTGAAATATTTGTGAATACTTCATAGGTATTAGGAATTACCATAGAAGAGAAAGTATAAGAATTAAATCCAAATTTTTCTTGAATATTTTCATCATAAAAAAGATGCAATAGTTTAGCCGAATCTAATTCTAATTGGGAAGAAAGTCTGCCACACAATATTTCAAGATTTCTAACAGAGGGAATGTATAAATCAATAACATTTTGATTCCTCATTAAAAATAGCTGATTGACTAATTTATTAGTAGACCATTTTGTTTGAATTGTATATTTACCCTTTTTAAGTATATTATTTTCCAAGTTTTTAAACTCAATAAGTTGGTTGATTGTTTTGGAACTTAATAAAAGATCTTTACTAACTAAATAATCTCCAATTTCAGAGAAGGATAAATCTTCTTGAATTTTTAAAATAACTTTATTGGTATCGGAAAGTATCTCTTTTTTTTCTTTGTTGATAAAAAGATTAAAAAATGGAAAAATTAAATAGACCACCAAAACAAGAAATGAAATTGCTAGAATGTATAGTAATTTCTTCAATCTTGAGGAATTTGAATTAAGTTATAATCTTCTATCCTGTAAAAATTAACTAGGCTATTTTCAGAACCGCTACCCAAATCAATTCTATTGTAAAACACATCGTTAAGCAATCCTTGGTAATAACTTTCAGAATTTAATTTATCTGGGTAAATTTTCATAAAAATAGATTTTACAATATCGTATCCCAAGTAAGAATATTTGGTGGGCTCTGCAGATAAAAAATCCCGGTATTTATCTTTAAATTCTGCTATTCTATTTGAGTTAAGATCTGGTATTCCTTTAGAAACAAAATGTAAATTAAACTTATTTTTATAAATAACATCAATAGTCTTAATCCTATATATATCTTCAAAACCAAAAATTTCAAAATCAGATTTATAATGCTCTTGAGAATTAGAAAATTCTATAATTTTATTAAATGCATAGGTTAAAAATGGAACTTGATTGGAAATTATTATAATTAAATTGCTTTTTTTCTTAGACAATTTATCCAATAAATGACTCCAGTCATCTCCCCTTTTAAGTAAGGTTGGTAAAATTGAATCTAATTTCTTTAAAGAATCTTTTATTAGATAAATAGTATCATTGAAAGCATCTGAAAAAATATTGCCATAAACCTTACTTTTATTGTCTTCTACATCACTTAATAATAATATGTTGTAGTCATCTTTAGAATTCTTAATATATATTGCCATCTCTTTAGACTGTGTAGATCTTGAAGGTTGTATTTTAAATAAATCTGGATAATTAAAAAGTGCTTGACTAGGAATATTATAGGGAGAGATCATAGGAATATGAGAATTCTTGGAAAATACTCTCATCATTTTAATATTTTTAGAATATAAGGGACCTATTATTAAATTAGAGGATTTAAATAAAGTGTCTTGAAATATTTCTTTAATAGTATTGGTGTCGTACTTACTGTCAAATACATTTAATTCAAGATTGTATCCCAATTCTTTTAGATCACGAAGGGCAATTTTAACTCCATTATAAATTTGAAAAGAATTTTCAGATATTTTATCTATGGTGCAGTTCGTGTTTTCTGGGCAGTTTACAATAATTGAATCAGATTTATTAGTGAAAAATGGTAATACTAAAGAAATTCTTAATGTTTTTTGATCATAAATACTACCCAGAAAGAGGTCTAGAGAATCATTTTTATTTTCTACAGAATCCTCTATACAATCTTTAATTCTTAAAATTATTTTCAGTTCTTGGTCTTTTTTAAGTCCAAATTCATTTAAAATAGGATTGTTTTTAATTATCTGGTCTAAACCAACGGTATATTTTTTTGAAATAGAGTATAAAGTTTCTTTCTTTTTTACTTTATGAATAATTAGAGTATCACACTTTTTAAGCATTGGATGATCTACATGTTTAAATAGTGGTTGGACCATATTACTTGTATCGGATTGAATATTGGGAATTAACAACAATTGAGATTCTGACAATTCATTGGTTGATAATTTATTGTAAGCTTTAATAGTTGGTAATCTTATTCCATATATTTTAGCAATTGACCAAAGAGTTTCTCCTGGCAACACCTTGTGTATTTTTATAGAAGAATCAATTTCATTATCTATTGTTTGATTAACAAATGTTTTAATAGGAATTTTTAAGGTATCTCCTTTTGACAAACCATTGGATGCACTTGGGTTAAAGTTGAAAAATTCATTTAAATCAATTTGATATTTTTTAGCAATTCCATAGCTTGTTTCCCCTTTAGAAACTGTATGATAAGTAAATTTTGCATTTGGTTTTTCTTGAGCAATTAGATTAGTTACAAAAAATACCACTAAGAAAAATGATAAGAATCTATATGTTAAATTTTTTATTCCCATTCAATGGTAGCAGGTGGTTTGGAACTTATATCGTAAGTTACTCTATTTATTCCTTTTACATTGTTGATTATTCTATTGGAAATTTTGGCTAAAAACTCATGAGGCAAATGACACCAATCTGCAGTCATCCCATCGGTAGAAGAAACAGCTCTAAGAGCTACAGCATTCTCATAAGTTCTTTCATCACCCATTACTCCAACAGATTGACAGGAAGAAAAATTGCTCCTGCTTGCCATACATCATCGTAAAGTTTAAATTCTTTTAAACCATTAATAAATATATGATCGACTTCTTGAAGAATTTTTATTTTACTTTCTGTTATCTCTCCTAGAATTCTTATGCCTAACCCAGGACCTGGAAAAGGATGTCTATTTAAAATTTGTTTTGGTAAATCAAGAGAAGCTCCTACTCTTCTAACCTCGTCTTTAAATAAGGATTTTAAAGGCTCAATTATTTTTAATTTCATATAATCTGGCAACCCTCCAACATTATGATGAGATTTTATGGTAACTGAAGGTCCATTAACAGAAACTGATTCTATGATATCTGGATAAATTGTTCCTTGAGCCAACCAATCTACATCTTTAATACTATTGGCTTCTCTATCAAAAACATCGATAAATGTTTTGCCAATTGCTTTTCTTTTTAGTTCAGGATCTGAAATTCCAGATAAAGATTTGTAAAACTCTTCTTTTGCATCCACTCCTTTGATATTTAATCCTAAAGATTCGTACTGTTTTAAAACATCTTCAAATTCATTTTTTCTTAGCAAACCATTATCTACAAAAATACAGTGTAAATTTTTCCTATTGCCTTATGTAAAAGCAAAGCAGCAACACTAGAATCTACTCCTCCAGATAAACCTAGTACAACTTTTTGATGACCAACTTGATTTTTAATATTTGAAATGGAAGAATCCACAAATGAATCTGGTGTCCAATCTGTTGAACAATGAGAAATATTAACAACGAAGTTATTTATGATTTGTAAACCGTCTGTACTATGAAATACTTCAGGATGAAATTGAAGACCATAAATATTACTTTCATTTATATAAAAAGCTGCATTTTCAATATCAGTGGTAGATGCAATTTTATTAAAATTTGAAGGCAAATTTTTAATTGTATCCCCGTGAGACATCCAAACTTGAGAATTAGATTTTACATTATCAAACAATGGGTTTTTAATATCAAAAAAAGAAAGATTGGCTCTTCCGTATTCTCTTTTATTGGAACTTTCCACAACTCCTCCAAAATGTTTAACTAGATATTGCGCACCGTAACAAATACCTAATATGGGCATTGTTTCATTGAAAGATTCTAATTTAGGGTGAGGAGCATCGTTTTGATTTACTGAACATGGACTTCCAGAAAGAATAACAGCGCTAAAATTAAAATTATCTGGAATCTTATTGTAGGGATGGATTTCACAATATACATTAAGTTCTCTAACTCTTCTAGCAATCAATTGTGTATATTGAGAACCAAAATCAAGTATCAGCAAGTTTTTACTCATACACAAATTTAATCATCCCTTTGAAATCTTACTGAATACTTTGAAAATTTGTTGAACTATTTTTGTTAATTACTTTGAATTCAGAAAAAGAAAAACCTTTATTAATTGTTCTAGCAGGACCTACAGCTGTGGGCAAAACCAAGTTGTCAATTGAATTGGCAAAAAATAAAAATAGTTCTATTTTCTCTTGTGATAGTCGTCAGTTTTATAGAGAAATGTCGATTGGAACAGCAAAGCCTTCTTTAGATGAATTAAATGAAGTTCCTCACTATTTTATAAATAACAAGAGCATTGAAGAAGCATATTCTGCTGGAGATTACGAAAAAGAAATTATTAGCCATTTAGAAGATTACTTCACAAAACAAAAAATTGCATTTTTAGTAGGTGGTTCGGGTATGTATATTGATGCTGTTTGTAAAGGTTTAGATAATTTACCTAAAGATTTAGCTGTTAGAAATCGTTTGAATTTAGAACTAAAAGAAAATGGAATTGAGTATTTACAAGAAAATTTAAAAATATTAGATCCAAAGCATTACAGCATTATGGATTTGAGTAATTATCAACGTTTGATAAGAGCACTAGAGGTTTGTATAATCACTTCTAAACCCTACTCTAGTTTATTAACCTCCACCAAAAAGATACGTTCTTTTAAGATGTTAAAATTTTTATTACACATTGATAAAAATCAATTAGAAAAAAACATTGAAAAAAGAGTTGATCATATGGTTAATAATGGATTATTTCAGGAGGTAGAAAACTTAAGAGATAAGAAAAAATTAAATGCATTAAACACTGTTGGATACAAAGAAATATTTAATTTTTTTAATGGTGATTCAACCAAAGAAGAAGCAATAAATCTAATTAAGAGGAACACCAAAAAATACGCCAAAAGGCAAATGACTTGGTTTAAAAAAGATGTAAGCTACCAATGGATAGAAAACTTAGATAGTTCGAAATCCTTTAATGAAATTAATAGTATTATCTCCAAACAAAAACCAAATTAAATATTTCATAAGTCTTAATGAATATCTATCCGTATATTTAAAACAATAAATAAAAAAAATGAGTCTTTGGTCAGAATTTAATGCTTCGAGTGAAGATCAGTGGATTAAGAAAGTTTTAGACGATTCATCCAATAAAACTGCTCAAGATTTTCATTGGAAAACTGAGTATGGCAATATCAATACTTTCAGCAAAGCTATATCCGTACTTAAAAATGGTAAAAAAGATGAACTTTCAGAGATAAGTTGGAATTTCGAGAAAGAACAAAACATAAACTCTCAAATATTAAACCGATTAAAAGATGGAATAAATAGCATTCACATTGATGGTATTAATTATGCTGATTCTATTTTTAAAAATGTGATGAATGATATAATTAACACCCATATTATTTTAAGACCTAATGCTTCAAAAGAAAATATATCATCTTGGACAAATTGGATCAATTCTAATCCTAATTTGAAAGGAACTATAAGAATGAGTTTGTTAACGAAATTTATTGAAGCTCCAAATGGTTATAACAACTCTATAGATTTCACAGATTACCAACATCATTTTCAAAGTAATTTAAATACAAATTTCAAATGTATTTATCTAGAAATATCCAGCAAACATCTTTCTTTTAACAACCATTCATCAGAAATTGCATTAACAG
>JGI20160J14292_10000729_pt1 | contig 29006 bp, 29 predicted proteins | sample COG_10_FD_14292 | JGI IMG/M metagenome (IMG submission 14292) | reverse complement strand
CCTGCGGCCTATGCTGAATTTGCCTTGCAGTGGGCTAATCAAGGAGCTGCTCTCATTGGTGGCTGCTGTGAAGTGGGCCCTGCCCATATTAAAGCACTCGCAAGGCGTCTTACTGAGGCGGGTTACTCAGTCGAGTAATGATGAAAAAAACGCCATCTGCAATGATTAAACAGGTTTGGCTTTGATCGTGTGATTGATGTGCTGTTTGAATTTTATAATGACTTTGGTTTTTGGGTTGTCTTTTCTGGTGAGCATGCCCAGCACGCGAGCCTCAGTGCCTTTGACAAGTGGAATTTTTCTTAGGTTAGAAAAAATAGGGTCGGGTTTGGTGAGGTTGGGAGCTACCGAAACCCCTAGACCATGGGCGACCATGCACCCTAGGGTTTCCATGGTTTCCATGATCATGGTTTCTTGAACGGTTATTTTATTTTTTATCAGCCAATTATCTGCTAACAAACCGACAGAAGTGCGTTGTGCCAATCTAATGTAGGGCTGGGTTTTTAAAATTTGTAAAGGGTCACTGCCTTTAAAATCGCTGGATGTTAATAGCACCAATGGTTCTTCTGACAGGAGGTCCCACTGAAGGCCTGGCTCTATTCTTTGGGGTTTACTCAATATCACCATGTCTATGGAGCCATTGAGTACATGGTCATAGAGGTCAGTTGAGGTGCCAGGTATAATACGAATTTTGGTGTTAGTGACCTCTTTCATCATGCTTTTAACTGACAAAGGCACCAGAGCCAATATAGCAGAGGGCACTGCACCTAGACTAATCGTGCCAAAAAAATCATCTTCCTCATCCATGCTATTAAATAATGTGTCATAGCTTAACAGGACTTTATGGGCTTCTTTGACAAAGGCTATACCCACAGAGTTGAGTGTGGGCATGTAACCATTACGATCAAATAATGGGGTTTGCAGAGATTCCTCTAATAGCTTCATCTGCTGCCCAACGGCGGCTTTAGTAATGCACAACTGGTCAGCTGCCGCAGAAAAGCTGCCATTTTCTTCGATCGCTAACAGGGACCTTAATTGTTTGATGGACATAATGATACCAACGTTTTTGTGGATAACTTATTTTTAGTGACGTGTGGTAAATTAAAAATTTACCCATGGTAAATTAAAAAGTTCTTGTTTTAAGTTTTTTTATACCTGATTATGAATCAAGTGACAATCGTCGAGTAACGATACGGGCAAGCTTTCAAGCTCTGTTCTATTGCTGCTAAAGCCCTCTTGTCATCAGCATCTAAAGATGTGACCAATTCAGTTGTGAGTCTAAAAGTTTAAATTCAAGCTGTTTTAGCTAACCCTAATAGGACAATAAAAATAATGATTATTAAAAAAATTGTACAACACACAGCTATGCTCACGTTAGCTGCAGCTGTCTCTATATCTGCTAGCAGCGTGCATGCAGATTCAGTTAATTACATAATCCCATTTGGACCTGGCGGAGAGTCTGACGTCTCTGCGCGCATGCAGCAATCGTTTTACAAAGAAAAGTTTGGTGACGATCTAGTCATTTCCTACAAGCCGGGTGGTGGTGGTGCTGCTGGCTGGGCCTCTCTGAATGGTCTCAACGGAGACGGACAAACCATCATGGGAGTAAATTTACCTCATATAGTTATTAAACCTGCTCAAAAAGACGTAGGTTTCACTACGAAAGACATTAATACCTTTTACATGTTCCATTACACTCCTGATGCGATTGTAGTTAAAGCGGACAGTCCATTCCAAACCTTGCAAGATCTCATCGATGATGCAAAGGCAAATCCAGGCGCAGTGGTCATGTCAGGTTCTGGTAAAGCCTCAGCCAATAACTTGGCACAAATTAAATTTGATAAGATGGCGGGAATTAAAACCACCTACGTTTCCTTTAAGGGCACAGGCGCCTCTACCGTAGCTCTTTTAGGGGATCAAGTTACAGCTCAATGGGGCTATACTACGGTTGGAGCTAAGCAAGGAAAAGCAGTACGTATGTTGGCTGTAGCAATGGAAAAACGTCATCCATTATTTCCTGAGGTGCCTACATTTAAAGAGTTAGGCTATGACATGGTGGGTGGGGCATACCGAGGTATAGCCTTACCTAGTTCTGCCAGTGCCGCAACAGTCACGGAATGGTCTAACCGCATAGGTGAAATTAATGCTGATCCTGAATTCCGTAAGACGATGCTTAATGGTGGCTTTGCACTGCTTGATATTGGTGCCAGTCAGATGGATGCATTTATGAAAGCACGCACAGCAGAATATCTTCTTGATGCTCGTGCAGCAGGCCTGATTAAGTAATTAATGAGTTAATCACTTAATCAGTAACCCACAGGTATAGATTATGGATTTCGGCAATTTTTTAGCTGCATTGACACCGTTGAATCTAGCGGTCGCTATGTTCGGAGTAGTTGCTGGAACCCTCATTGGTTCTATACCAGGACTGACTGCCACCATGGCTGTGGCAGTCCTAGTCCCTATCTCATTTAGTATGGCTCCAGAAACAGCGTTGATTTTGCTAGGCGCTATTTATACAGGAGCTATCTATGGGGGTGCTTATGCAGCGATTTTGCTCAATACCCCAGGTACACCTTCAGCTATCGCCACCACCTTTGATGGTTACCCATTAGCGAAGCGAGGTAAGGGAGACTTAGCGGTTGCTATTGCGTGTTTTTCATCTGTTTTTGGTGGCTTAGTGGGTGCTTTTGCACTGCTTTTACTGGCCCCTCCTTTGGCCTCTGTGGCTTTGGCATTTGGACCAGTAGAGTATTTTTGGTTGTCAATTTTTGGTTTATCCCTCATCGCTTCCTTGTCCCAAGGCAACCTGATGATGGGTCTTGCAGGCGGTGCTTTAGGCATGATTATGTCGACGGTTGGCGTTGCCGAAATTTCTGCTGATATCCGCCTCACGTTTGGTAGTCAAACCATGATTTCAGGCTTTGAAGTGGTGGGCGCTATGATAGGTCTTTACTGTATTCCAGTATTAATAGATATGTGTTCGACTGGAGAAAAACACCTAAAAATTACAGGTGATGTGGCTAAAATGCCGATTCTCAGTGCTGCACGGATCACCTTTAGCTCAAAGTTCAATTTAATCCGGTCCTCAGTTATCGGTACGCTGGTGGGAATCTTGCCTGGTGCGGGTGGTTCAGTGGCAGGCCTAGTGGCCTACACAGAGGCAAAGCGCACAGCTAAACCCCATCAAAGATTCGGTGAAGGTGAGCCAGACGGAATTATTGCCACTGAATCTGCTAACAATGCCACAGTGGGTGGTGGATTTATCCCTACTCTAGTTTTGGGTATTCCTGGCACTCCTCCTGATGCAGTCATTTTGGGAGCCCTCATGGTGCAAGGTATAAGAACAGGCCCAGAATTATTTCAGTCAAATGGGTCTATAGTCTATACCTTTATTTATGGCCTGCTCATAGCCACTGTACTCATGCTTCCTATTGGTTTAATTATTGGTCGATATGCCTATAAATCAATTGTAACTATCCCTAAAGCCGTGTTGGTGCCAACCGTAGGTTTTATGACGATCATAGGAACTTACGCCATTAGAAATAGCATCTCTGATGTTGTAATCATGCTCTGCTTGGGCGTCTTTGGCTGGTTGATTTCCAAATATGGTTTTTCCGCATCGCCCATTGTTCTTGGTTTGATTTTAGGCCCGATTGCGGAACAAGGTTTTGTGCAAGCGTGGACCATTGGCGCTGCAGTGAATAATTTGCCTGGCATGTTTTTTGGTAGGCCCCTGTCCCAGGCTATAATAGTCTTCACCTTGATTTCCTTGATTCTACCCTGGTATTTAAATAGAAAAAATCAGATAAAGGGGACTACTGAAAATGCTTGATTTAGACCCAGACACACGTTCAGAAACCCACAGTCAAACAGCTCAAAGTAGTAGGCTTGGTTCTATTGTAGTGGCAACAATGCTCATTATAATCGGTGTTATTACCTTGTATGACACGGCGAGTTACACCGACATTGATTCTAAGGTGTTTCCCCAAACCTCAGCACTTGCGTTAATACTCTTTTCTGCCTTAGCGATTGGCAAACAAATTATCCAACCAACAACGGTGTCTGGCATTGAAGTGGGTGTTTGGTGGCGTAGGTTAGCGCTAGTGAGTAGTATGCTCTTAGCTTGTGCAATAATGCCCTACACCGGACTGCTGATCGCCTGCATAGTGACTTTTGTGCTGGGTTTGATTGCGTCAATGCACGATCAATGGACACAGAAAAAAGCCATGATTTATTTTTTGTCTGGGGTATCAATTATTGTGTGTTTTTACACCCTGTTTAAATTTGTTTTACATGTACCACTGCCCTGATCAAGCGCTGCTTTAGCCTGGCATTATTTTATCGGTTGCTGAACAAGCGTTGGTTAGCGACCCCGTGTTTCTACCACAAACTACAGCCATAATATGCCCAACGAACCTATTTACCATGCTCATTTAAAAGACTTTTATGCTCAGCTCACTCGCATGTTGCAAGGCGAGTGCGACTTTTCCGCAGCAGGGGTTGCCCTATACACCACAGACGCTTCGAACTATCGGCAAGTTCCATTGGGTGTCGTGTATCCCCACACTGTGGATGATCTGGTGAATACGGCCACCTTGTGTAAGACCTTTAGTTTGCCTGTATTACTGCGGGGTGGCGGCACTTCTCAAAATGGTCAGGGTGTTAATGAGGCTGTGGTGGTGGACTGCTCCCGCTATTTAACTCGGGTCTTAGACATTGATGTTGAAAATCAAACGGCTCTGGTAGATCCTGGGGTGATTTGTGATGCACTTAAACAACACGCTGAGGTGCATGGGCTGACTTTTGGCCCCGACCCTGGTACCCACAGTCGATGCACCCTTGGGGGCATGATTGGCAATAACTCTTGTGGGCCCCATTCTATGCTGGCAGGTAAAACGGTTGAAAACGTTTTACAGCTTGAAATATTAACCTCTGATGGGGCTCGTTTTTGGGTTGGGCCAACGTCAGATCAAGAGCTTGAAAAGATCGTAGCAGGCACCGACCGCCGCGCGGCAATCTATCGTGAACTGGTCTCCATCCGCGATGAATATCAGCAGCTCATTAGACAACGTTACCCCAATATTAAGCGCAGGGTTTCGGGTTATAACTTGGACCAGTTACTGCCGGAAAATGGCTTCAATGTGGCCCGTGCTCTGGTTGGCTCAGAGGGCACCTGCGTTACGGTATTGCAAGCGTGCGTCAAGCTCATTGAAAAGCCACTCTACACGCGTTTAATTGTCCTTGGCTTTGAGGATATATACACTGCGGGTGATAGTGTGGCTGAAATTTTGCCTTTTGCTCCAATCGCGATGGAGGGTTTGGACTGGGGCATCATCGGTGGCTTAAAAGAACGCAACCTTAAACAGGCTGAAATCGCTTTATTGCCAGAGGGTCAAGCATGGTTGATGGTTGAACTCAGTGGCAACAGTGCTGAGAATCTAACTCAATTATGCCACCAGTTTGAAACCGCTATGGGCTTATCAAAAAAAGTAAAATCAGTATTATCCGTTGTTGATGCTGCTAACACTGCTGCCATTTGGAGCATCCGAGAACAAGGTGCGTCTGCCACAGCAATGAGTCTTCATGTTGATGATCCAGATCCTGTTGTTGGTTGGGAGGACACTGCTGTAGATCCCCTGCAATTAGGTGACTACCTGCGTGAATTTAGTGCATTAATTCAGCGTTATGGCTATACCAGTAGTTTGTATGGTCATTTTGGGGATGGCTGTATCCATGCGCGCATTACCTTTGATACGCGTTCAGCAGAGGGTATTAGTCAGTGGCGTAAGTTTAGTGTTGAAATTGCTGAACTTGTTGTGCAGTTTGGTGGCTCCTTGTCTGGTGAACATGGTGACGGTCAGGCTAAAGGTGAATTTTTGCCAGTGATGTTTGGGCCTGAATTGATGTATGCGTTCCGCCGTTTTAAGCAGATCTGGGACCCAGAACAGCGTATGAATCCGGGCAAACTTATTGATGCATATAAGATGGATGAAAATCTTCGCTATGGTGCCGATTATAAGTTGCCTGAAACAACGACTATATTGCACTTTAAAGATGATGTGGGTGGCTTTTCTCGTGCCACAGAGCGGTGTATTGGCATGGGCAAGTGTCGTGCGCAAAGTGGTGCAATGTGCCCCAGTTATCAAGCCACTCAGGAAGAAAAATACTCCACCCGAGGTAGAGCCCATTTACTGCATGAGATGGTGCGTGGTGAAGTGATTAAGGATGGCTGGGATAACAAGGCCATTGTAGATTCTTTTGAGCATTGTCTGTCTTGTAAGGCGTGTAAGACGGAATGCCCAACACAGGTTGATATTGCCACCTATAAGGCGGAATTCTTGGCAGCTCATTATGCTCATAAACGTCGCCCATTAAATCACTACCCCCTAGCGTATATTGGTAATTTGTTACCCAAAATTTCACGCTTTTCCAGGGTGTTCAATAAATTACAAGCTGGTATTACAGGTCAGTTAGCACAAAAGTTTTTAGGCCTAAGTGATGCAAAGGGCCTACCCAAACTTGCCTCTCAGTCCTTCACCAGTTGGGTCAAAAAACATGCCCACAGACAAGACCAGCAGTTTCATTGGTTTGGCGCACAGGACCAACCTACGGTAGTGTTATGGGCTGACAGTGTGAATAATCATTACCGCCCGGCATTGTTACAAAGTGCAGTTAATGTCTTGTTAAAAAGTGGTCATCAAGTGGCAGTAGCAAAGCAACACTTCTGTTGTGGGCGACCCTTGTATGAATATGGTTTTTTAGCTCAGGCACTGAAGCAACTCACTGTGATACTTGAAAGCTTTCACTGCAAATTACCCGCTGGTTGTTCCGTTATTGTGCTCGAACCTTCCTGTTTATCGGTCTTTAAAGATGAGTTACTCAGTGCCTTTCCGGAGGACACTCGGGCCCTTGATCTCCGTAAAAGGGCTAAAACCCTAACCCGATTTTTAAGTGAATCATCCGTTACTTTAGCCAAACAGTTAAATAGTGGAATACTGCACCTTCATTGCCATGATAAATCCCTCGGTATTTCATCCCACGAGCGAGAATGGATGTTACGGTGTTTTAAAGACTTGCAAGAACCCGAGAGTGGCTGTTGTGGTATGGCAGGTACCTATGGCTTAAAAAAACAGACTAGAGCTATTGGGCAGCGTTTGTTTGAGCGCCGCTTAAAGCCCGCCATTGATAATGCGGCCAATGATGCTGTGGTGGTTGCTAATGGATTTAGTTGTTACGAGCAGATGATGGACGGACAGAGTGATCGATGGGTATTGCACCCTGTTGAAATCATTGAAAAATGTTTGCAGTAATGCTGATTAAGGTCCAAAAGTGACCGGCCTACTAGAATTCATTGTTCGTTGTAACCCATTAAATGAGCACCCAATGGACGCCTTAATTAATGGGCCTCTTATTTTTAGATGCTATGCCAGTATGGTTATAAGGTAAATTTTAATTATACTTTTAGTAAAATAAATATGAATTGTATTAACTTTTATTTTACTAGAAAATCCTCACCTGAGGATAACTATGGAGTTAAACATGTCATTGGACAAAATAATTATAGATGCATTTGAAAATAACAGTATTGAACTGATTACGACGGTGCCCTGCAAACAGCTTAGTGGCGTCATCGCTGAACTGGAAACCCGTGAGAGTATGATTCACGTGCCTGCTAACAAAGAAGATGAAGGCATGGGCATTTGTGCTGGAGCGTTTATGGGTGGCAAAAGGTCTGCCATTATTATGCAAAACACCGCCATCGGGGTCACCATTAACACCCTAGTGACATTAACTCAATTCTATCGTCTGCCTCTACCGATGCTCATTAGCTACCGGGGTGAATTAGGTGAGCCCGTGGCTTGTCAGGTTGAGATGGCCGTGCACACAAAGGCATTATTGGATCAATTGGGCATTCCAACCTACCATTTTCATAAGCCTGAAGATGTGCATGAGATTGATGAAATTTTAAAGTATACCTTTATGGCGAATAAGCCCGTTGCAATTTTGACTGACGCTACATTTTGGAAAGGAGAGTAACATGATACGTTCTGAGATCATTAAGAATTTAGTTCCAGTGCTGTCTGGCGAATTGGTTGTTTGCAATATTGGTTTACCCAGTCAAGAAATGCACTTATTTGGCGATCAACCAAGCAATTTCTACATGCTAGGAACCATGGGTTTATCATCATCTATTGGCCTTGGTTTAGCCTTAGCACAAGACAAAACTGTGGTCGCCATCGATGGTGACGGTTCCGTGCTCACTAACTTAGGAACGCTGCCTACCATTGCCAATAATGAGTGTGACAATTTTATTTTGCTGATTATAGACAATGGAAGTTATGGCTCTACCGGTGACCAGCCAACTTATGCAGGTAAAAAAACCTCCCTTGCTGCAGTGGCAAGTGCGTGTGGTTGTGACAACGTGGTGGAATGTCAGGCGGAAGAGGCTGTCAGTGTTATGGAAGCCGCGATTGCCAGTAAAAAAATGACCATTATTGTTTGCAAGTGTGCGTCAGGCAATATTCCTGTCCCCGTCATCACTTTGGATCCTGTAGTTATTCGTCATCGTTTTATGCAGTCAATTGAAGCATGAAAACACCGAGCAAGGCGCTATTAGTCTTACCATTAATTGGCTTGGCTGTTTGTTTATATGGTGAGTAAATTAAATAGCAGGGCGCCAAGTATTGCAGACCTCAAGAGGCGCACCCAAAAGCGTATTCCCAAATTTGCATACCAGTATTTGGTTGGAGGATGCAACAGTGATCAGGCTGTAGCGCGCAATAGGCATTGCTTAGATGAGGTGGCTTTGCATCCTGCGTATCTGTCTCGCTCTAAAACAGCGAGCCTAGCAACGACTGCTTTAGGAGTGCAATATGACGCCCCATTTGGCATAGCACCGTTAGGCCTCAGTGGGTTGATTTGGCCTAAAGCTGCAGAATATCATGCAACTGCGGCGAAAAAAGCTAATATTCCTTATGTATTAAGTACCTTAGCAAGTACCTCCATCGAACAGGCGGCAGCGTGCGCAGGAAGTAATCTTTGGTTTCAACTTTACCCACCGAAGGACCAAGAAATTAGACTCGACTTGATGCAAAGGGCACGTCAGGTTGGGTGCAATAATCTGGTGGTCACGATTGATGTGCCTGTTGCGGGAAGACGGCCAAATGACATTAAAAATGGCTTATCAGTGCCACCTAAAATCACTCTCAATAGTATCTATCAAACCCTATTAAGGCCGTCCTGGGCTATGGCCACTGCTTTAAATGGCATGCCACAGTTTGCCAATATGCAGCCCTACATGAATAAGTTATCTAATCTGGAGGATGTAGCCAATTACATCCGTAGTACGTTAAAAGAACCCGTAGATTTAGCGATGCTCAAGGAATTACGCCAACAATGGACTGGCAACTTAATAGTGAAGGGCGTGCTGAGTGTGGAAGACGCCAAATTGGTGGCATCCATCAACGCTGACGCCCTCATCGTTTCTAATCATGGGGGACGGCAGCTTGATCTGGCTCATACACCAGTTGAAATGATGCAGGAAATTGTTGATGCTGTGGGTGATAAACTTGAGGTGTTTGTCGATAGTGGAGTTGAGTCTGGTGTTGATATTGCGCGATATTTGGCCTTGGGTGCCAAATTAGTGTTCTCAGGTCGGCCTTATATGTATGGCGTCGGGGCTTTTGGCAAAGAAGGCGCAGACCAGTGCATCGATATATTTTCTCTTGAACTTGAGCAAGTCATGAATCAATTGGGCTGCTCGTCGCCCCATGAGTTGGTCAAATTTATTAATTAATCTTCTATTCAAAGAGTAATTAATTAGCCACAATAGACTGACCCTGCGCTTCTGAAAAATTGGCTTAGTGCAAATGGGCAGAGGGCTATTCCAATATCAAAAATAAGCTAAAAAAAGCGTGGCTAGTTACAAAGTCATGAGCAATAATATCGTCCTCAATTAACCATCGTGTTAAGTTAGAGCGTTTACCTTAAGACAAATATTGATGGGTGGGTGTGATTTTCCTATGCAGTTAAACTGGCTTGACCAACCCACCCCTATCCTTCTTTCTTCAGGCTTTCCTGAGAACATGGTCTTGCTTGACTGTGAAACCACGGGTGGTAAAGCGACCTATCATCGCATTATTGAAATTGGCCTGTTGATCATTGAAAATGGTGCGCTGATTGAGAAGTGGCAAACATTTATCGACCCCAAAGTACCTTTACCACCATTTATACAACGGCTTACTGGCATTAGCCCAGGCATGCTCAATGGCGCTCCTGAGTTTTCTCAAATTGCCGAAGAATTACTGAGTAAACTTAAAGGCCGTACCTTGGTCGCCCACAACGCGCGTTTTGATTATAGCTTTTTAAAGAATGAATTTGAGCGCGTGGGCATGAGTTATAACAACAAACCTTTGTGCTCGGTAAAGTTTAGTCGCAATCTCTATCCTCAATTTAAGCGACATGGCTTATCTCAAATTATTGAACGCTTTGGTTTATCAATTGAAAATCGGCACAGGGCTCTTGATGATGCTGAGATGGTTTATCAATTTTTTCAAAAGTCTTCGGCACTTTTTGCGGATGATGAAATTGCGGCGACCTGTAAAGTTTTACTTAAACGCCCAAGCCTACCCACTTTATTGGATCCAAAAGAAGTAGAAAAGTTACCTGCGAGTGCTGGGGTATATTACTTTTATGATGAAAAAGGTGTGCTCCTATACGTGGGCAAGAGTGTACATATTCGTAACCGAGTGATGAGTCACTTTAGTTCTGATCATAAAAATCCAAAAGACTTACAGATGAGTACCAAGATCGCTCACGTTGATTTTGAAACTGCACCGAGCGACTTTGGCGCACAAATCCGCGAGAGTAATCAAATCAAAGCCTTGGCGCCACTCTACAATAGACGTTTACGCAAGGTGCGTAAGCTTTTTCAGTATCGAAGTACACAGGACACCAATGGCTATTTGAGACTCAATATCGAGAGTATCGAAACGGCAGACACGGAAGTAGAGCAACAATTTGGTCTCTTTCGCTCACCACGTCAAGCCTCCAAACAAATGGAAAAGCTTGCTGATCAATATTTTTTGTGTCATCAGTTACTTGGGCTTGAAAGCCACAGAAATTCCTCGCAAGGGTGTTTTCGCAGTCAGTTAAAAAAATGTTTCGGGGCCTGTCATGGGGCCGAATCGGCGCAGAGTTACAATCAACGCATGGGCGCCGCATTGAAAAATTATCAGATAAAATTATGGCCTTATGTAGGGCCTATTCTATTGGAAGAACGCGATCCGCAGGTGCCTGATCAAGTGGCTTTTCATCTGGTGGATCGGTGGCGCTATCTGGCTAAACTCCCCATTCTTGAAGATGTTTACGATTTTGGTTATCAATTAGCTGATCAAACTCATCAGTCACTCATCCCTGAGGCACAGGTTGCCGAGGGTGAGGTTATTGTTTCTGAGGATGAGGTTGAACCTCGCTTTGACCTAGATATCTACTTCATTTTAGTTCGTTTTTTGGTTAATCAGAAAAAAATGAACATGCATCATCTAAAAATTTGGCCATTAATCAAGCCTGAACTTTTACCTTAACTTCTATGTATGCGAGAGCCTATAGACGCCTAGATTGAAGTTTTCATTTGCTTACTTTGGCAAAAGATAAACAAGCCTACAATGACAATGAACCCAGATTCAAGCACCATGGCAAAGGGCAGATGCTCGTCAAAAAAACCCCCAAGGGTCACACCAAACAGTAAACGGGAGTGCCTAAAAGGCGTGACTGCAGGCACATCGCCAGCATGTAAAGTAGGCGCCCTGTAATCTCAAATAGCACACGCATACCCATGGGCTTGGATAACATTGTTTGAGGATATAAAAGTTGGTGATTAAGCTTGGTAACGCCAGTAAAAAACAGCACCCCCAATGCCAAAGAGCTTAAGAACGTGTCCAATAGTCAGAGTTTGAGTAGCCATTTGTAAGCATACATTGTCCACAGAGAAAGCCACCATGGACACGACCATAATTATGCTACAGCTCCTTTGTTACAGCACCTTAGGCCAGATCACTCGAGAAATATGGTCATTGGCATAGCTTTTGGTTACGATGTGGAGCCACCAAAGGCAAATATAACTTAACCTATTAGGTTGAAAAAGCATATGACCAACTACCAGATCAAACAGAACTTTCGTAGTCTAGCTTTTGGAGGTGGAACACCACTCAAAGCTTTTTTGACAGCTTGTGTTGTGGGTACCATACTAACCATTATAAACCATGGTGATGCCATTATACACGGCGACAACCCTCACCCACTAAAAGTGGTACTCACATACACTGTGCCCTTTTGTGTGACAACGTGGGGCGCCATAACGGGCAAACTTCAAAAAGTGATAGCCCATGTGCAGGACTTCTTGGACAGTGACAAAATCTTAGAGTTGAGCTTTTTTAACTTTGAAAATGCAATCACAGCAGCTTATTATGCCGATGAAAACTTAAACTTAATCAAAGTTAACCAGAATTTCACAAAATTTTTTCCAGCCTTACCTAATTTAGAACAAACGAACTTTATAAAAGTGTTGCAAGAATTAGGTGTTGCTTCTCAACAAATTACAGCATTTAAAACTCAGTTAAATCAGCAAGGAAAAGTATTTATACCCAAAATAGACATTCTAATAAATGGCCAGAAGCGAGTATTTTCTTTGCTATCAACTAAAACAGTTAATGATAGTTTTGGCTTTCTCAATGGGGTGCAGGGTCAGTTTGTAGACATTACGAATAGGTAACGATTACCAGCCTAAACCTGTAACCGTATATGCTTATGTTAGGCTTGACCTTGACCATCAGTTTTTATGAATAAAGTCATAAGATTTATTAAACCACCGTTACAAGCAGTTCTCCCATGCCCGCAATTGACCCTGTCATAATATCTCCTTTCACAATTGGACCTACACCTGCAGGAGTGCCTGACATAATTAAGTCGCCAGCAGCGAGCTCATAGTATGTAGACAGGTAACTGATCATCTCGGCTGTTTTCCAGATCATTTGATTTAAATCCCCCTTCTGTTTTAACACCCCATTGACTTTCAAATCGATCAAACCTTGCACTGGGTGGCCTAAATCTGAGGCGGGTATAATAGGGGCCATAGGGGCTGACTTTTCAAATGCTTTTCCAATTTCCCAAGGTCGTCCCATCTTTTTCATTTCACCCTGCAGGTCTCTGCGAGTCATGTCTAGCCCTAAGGCATACCCATAAACATGGTTCACTGCACTAGCTAAACTGATGTCTTTACCCCCTTTACCGATGGCGATGACGAGTTCTATTTCGTAATGCACATCAAGGCTTTTTTCTGGATAAGTAAAAGTGCCAGAAAAGTCTAGGTTATCAGGGTTTTTTTGGAAGAAAAACGGTGGTTCGCGATCTGGGTCGTGCCCCATCTCGATGGCATGATCTGCATAATTACGACCAATACAATAAATTCGACGCACGGGAAATAATGCATCAGTATTTTTTATAGGAGCGGCTATCCGCGGTGGCTTATCAATTACGTAATGAGTCATCTGTTGGCCTTATTAAAGCGTGTTTTGAGGGCTTTAGCCCAATTTCAGTGGTTTTGCCTAGGGTTTTCATGAGTCTTTATCATTACCACGCTAGTGGCCACGTAAAAGCTTTAGCTTATGCACAATACTATTGTTTAAAGTCCCTTCTGGTCTTGCATAAAGGGATATTTTCAACGCAACACTGCCATAGGTGGTACTGAGGTCTGTCAGCTCGCCAGACTCAATTTTTCGAGATACAAGACTCATTGGCACCCATGCTAAGCCAATGCCGTTTAATACCATTTCGCGTGCTCCTGCGGTAAAAGATGACTCACAAATGACTTTCAGCATGGGGTTATGTTCGACATCCTTATAGGACACGGATGAAAGTACTTGGTCGAAAAAGCTATGCTTTGGAAAGGTAATGACAGGGATTGGTGCAGGCGTCAGTCTATCTGAGTTTAAAGAGACCATGAGGGCACTGCTTACGACAGGCACAAGACAATCAACGCCCCATGTCATGCTCAGAAAAGTGTCATCTAAGGGTAGTTTTGGTCCCTCTAACGTTTCGTAGCAGAGCATGATGTCTGCATCTCTGCGGATTAAGGTCGACATACAGTCGGGGTGGTCACCCGTTTTCAAACGATACCTCAAGGGTTCAATTTCTTTATTTACCAGGGAAATGAAATCAGGAAATACGGAAAGAGCTAGGGAATGCTGGACAGTCACTGTAAGTTGTTTTTGCTCAGCGTCAGCCAAGAGCATTCTTTTTTGTAAGCCATTGAGGCGCTGAATGAGCGCTCTAATTTCTGTTTCATTATTGCGCGCACTGTCTCGAATTTTTACCCGGTTCACGTCCCGGTCAAGAATGTCGTGCCCGAGCCAACTTTCAAAAGCTCTAATCCTTCGTGAAAATGCTGGCTGGGTGATGGCTCTTCGCTGTGCGGCCCGAGTAAGATTGCCTTCCTCAAGAAGGATAAGAACGTCTTCAAGCCAGCGCAAATCCATGTTGTGTTATTCCTTTGGTTTTTTGTTAAGCACTACCCATACCTATAGTATGGGTACGCGTACAATTTGGCATTTTATTTCCCAGATATCAACTGTTAGGCTAATTTTTAATCTAGTATATGTAGGCAAGGGTATGAACAAAGCATTGGAAACAAAGTTTTATATGGGTAATGGAAGTGCCTTTGACCCTAGACACAGGGGGCTGTATACATATTCGGAGCTAGGGCTGCATCAGATTAGTGCGCATGCACCCGAAGTAGCCTCATAATACACCAAATCAATGAATTTAGCTTAATTTAATACCTAAAATTATTAGGCAAGACATTGTTTTATAAAAGATATTTTTACTTGGCACGATAATAGCAACAAGCCTGACAATAGTAAGGTTAATTAATTTTTATAGGCCTCATAAATAATATTAGGCATCTTAGATTGTAGTCAATCAAAAACTGGAAGGAGTAAGTAATGAAAAAATTTATTTTAACAACGGCAATTTCTGCAATTGCAGCGATTGGTTTCACTGGGGCAGCCTTTGCTGGTGCCGGTGATTCGCCCACTTTACAAAAAATAGCGGAACGGGGTTATGTGTCAATAGGACACCGTGAAACGTCTGTACCCTTTTCTTACATCGGTGATGCAGAAGAACCGATCGGTTACTCTATTGATCTTTGCCATAATATTGTTGACGCGATAAAAGCAGAGTTGGGCAATGATAATTTGACTGTTAAATATGTTCCAGTTACGGGACAAACACGTATTCCGTTGATTGCTAATGGCTCAATAGATCTAGAATGTGGCTCCACAACGAATAACTTGACCCGTCAAAAGCAGGTGTCTTATCTGTCGACCACATTCATCACAGGCACAAAAATCGCCAGTAAAGTGGGGTCAGGTATTACTGAGATTGAAGACTTAGCGGGTAAGGTTTTGGGCGTGTCTGCTGGCACAACGAATGAAAAGGCGCTCAAAGCAGCGATTGCTGCTAATAATTTGGATGTGAAAGTTGTCACGCTAAAAGATCACAGCCAGGGTTGGTTGGCATTAGATACCGATCGCATTGACGCCTATGGTTCTGATGACGTGTTGTTATACGGTTTGATTTCAAAATCTGCTGATACCAGCGCCTATCAAGTGACTGGTCGTTTTTTATCTTTTGATCCCTATGCGATTATGGTTCCACGCAATGATTCAACGTTTGAGCGCTTGGGTCGTATTGTGATGTCAGACTTGATGAGATCGGGTGAAATGGAAAACATTTATAACAAATGGTTTTCACCTGGCCCTACTAAAATCAATATGCCTCTTTCAAACCGTTTGAGAGGTGCTTTTGATACCCAAGCTTATCCTCATTGATTAATTTATCAAATCTAGGATATAACACCTTAAGCGGTATATACTAAATCGTTTAAGGTGTCCGTAAAGGCAATAAACTATGCAGTATAATTGGGATTGGGGCATACTTTTTAGAGATCCCTACATTTGGTGGCTCGTTGATGGTTTAAAATGGACACTGATGATCGCAATGTGTGCATGGGTTCTTGCCTTTGTTTTGGGTTCGGCATTAGGTATCATGCGCACGTCAATCAATCCTTACTTGCGTTTAATTGGCACCACTTACGTCGAAATATTTCGTAATATCCCCTTATTAGTACAATTGTTTCTTTGGTACTTTGTGTTTCCTGAACTGTTGCCTGAAGAGGCAGGGCGGTGGGTGAAGCGCGAAATGCCCTTACCCGGGTTTACTACCACGGTTTGGGCCTTGGGCTTGTATACAGCGTCTAGGGTTTGTGAGCAGGTGCGCTCAGGTATTGATGCCATTGGTATAGGCCAGCGTAATGCAGGGCGGGCCATCGGTTTATCAGAAGCAAAAGTCTATATTCACGTGCTCTTACCCAACGCCTATCGGATTATTATTGCGCCTTTGACCAGTGAATTTTTAACCATATTCAAAAACTCTTCACTTGCCCTGACTATTGGTGTGATCGAATTGACGTCCATGACGCGTCAAATTGAGGAATACACCTTTCAGGGCTTCGAAGCCTTTACTGCGGCCACAATTATTTATAGCTTGGTCACCTTTACAGTAATGGGATTTATGCTTCATCTTGAAAAACGCCTGCATGTTCCTGGCAGAATTGTGGTGGAAAAATAATATGGGTGATTTTGATTTTGCAATCATTTACAACAATATTCCATTCCTCTTTGAGGGTATGAAAACAACACTGTTGCTCACTGTTGCAGCGGTCATTGGTGGCATTGTCATTGGCACAGTGTTGGCGATTATTCGGATAGCTAATGTTCCCATTTTAGCTTGGATCGCCGCAGCCTATGTTAATTTTTTCAGATCATTACCACTCATTCTTGTTATTTTCTGGTTATATTTTTTAGTGCCTTTGGTTTTGGGGCGGCCTGTGGGTGCATTTTCGTCAGTTCTCATTGCCTTCGTTTTGTTTGAAGCGGCCTATTATTCTGAAATTATAAGAGCAGGTATCGCCAGTGTTAGTTCTGGGCAGGTAGCCGCAGCTCGGGCCATTGGCATGACCTATACACAATGTATGCGTTTTATTGTTTTACCCCAAGCCTTTAAAGCCATGATTCCTGTTTTGCTGACCCAGGCTATTATTCTTTTTCAAGATACTTCGTTGGTCTATGTGGTGGGATTAAAGGATTTTTTGGTGAGCGCAGAACTCATTGCCAATCGAGACCAAAAGCTCATTGAGATGTTTATGTTTGTGGCTGTGGTGTATTTTACAATTTGTTTCGCTGGCTCTCTTCTATCCAGCCACTTACAAAGGAAACTATCAACATGATACACCTAAAAAACGTGAGTAAATGGTATGACTCGTTTCAAGTCCTGGATAACTGTTCAACATCTGTATCGAAAGGTGAAGTGGTCGTTGTTTGTGGTCCTTCGGGTTCGGGAAAGAGCACTTTGATCAAAGCAGTGAACGGTCTAGAACCCGTACAAAAGGGTGAAGTTACTGTAGATGGCATGGTTGTTTCGGACAAGAAAACAAACTTAAACCACCTCAGGGCCCGCATTGGTATGGTGTTTCAAAACTTTGAGCTGTTTCCACATATGAGCGTGTTAGAAAACGTGAAACTTGGTCAGATCAAGGTTTTAGGGCGGGCTGATGACGCATCTGAAGTTAAGGCAAAAGCCTTACTTGATCGCGTTGGTTTGGCTGATCATGCTAACAAATTTCCCAGTCAGTTATCTGGTGGCCAGCAGCAAAGAGTCGCTATAGCCAGAGGCTTGGCAATGGATCCCATTGCCATGCTATTTGACGAACCCACTTCGGCGTTGGATCCAGAAATGATCAATGATGTGCTCGATGTCATGGTGGAATTAGCCCACGACGGTATGACCATGATGGTGGTGACACATGAAATGGGCTTTGCCAAAAAGGTGGCCGATCGTGTGGTGTTTATGGATGAAGGAAAAATTGTTGAAGATGCAAAAAAAGATGACTTTTTTGGTTCACCACGCAGTGACCGGGCGCAGTTGTTCCTGTCAAAAATACTATCTCACTAAACTTAAAGTGTGCATTACATGTTGTCTAAACACTCAAAGTAGATGCTCACCTGAGTGGAAACGGGTGTGCTGAGGAAATGACTGATCGTCACTATCTCGATGAGTTAGTTACGCAGTCTGCTTGAGTAAATGCTAGTGAGGCCATGGCCTTGTTATGGTTGAGGGCTTTGAACTTGTCTAAAGTTTCAAAACTACTATTAAAGTTCCCTTGTGCTGAGCTAATGTCTCAGCCTACGCCGATTGAACGCTTGGATCGCCTGTCTGACAAGTTGGATATAGATCTGTGGTTGAAGCGTGACGACCTCACAGGCCTATCCTTTGGAGGTAATAAAACTCGCCAACTTGAATATTACATGGGTGCTGCGCTGGCTAAAAAATCTGATACTATTTTGATTACTGGAGCAGTACAGTCAAATTTTGTGCGCGCAGCGGCAGCGGTGGCGGCAAAATTTGGCATGAAGGCCATCTTACAGCTTGAGGAACGAGTTCCTGACATGGGTGCCTTGTATTACTCTTCAGGAAATGTGCTTCTGAGTAACCTATTAGATGTTGAGTATATGTTTTTTCCTGAAGGTGACAATGAACTGGGTGCTGATGCAGCTTTGGCGCAGCGAGCGTCAGAGTTATTGGCGAATGGTCAAGTTCCCTACATTATCCCACTAGGCATTGTTCATCCCCCACTTGGGGCCCTNGGCTACGTAAAAGGGGGAGCTGAATTAGCTGTTCAGATGTCAGATTTTGACGTTTCAATTGTGCCCTCTGGCAGTGGTGCNACTCACGCTGGTTGGCTCATGGGTTTGAAACTATCCAATATTCATAGCCCCGTGTATGGTATTTGTGTGCGCCGNGATGCGGCCCAACAAAGGCAAAGNATGAATTCAGTGACTCAAAACTTAGCTNCACTGCTAGATATAGAACGTCCATTTGAAGAGCAAGAGCTTCTTACTTGGGATGGTTCGTTAGCACCAGGTTATGGTCAGGTAGGCCCCAAAACTCTGTTTGCACTCAAACTTATGGCTCAGACCGAGGGGATTATGCTTGATCCTGTTTATACAGCAAAGACCTTTGCAGGGGTGCTTGGGTTGTTGGAAGAAGGAATAATAAAAAAGGGTCAAAAGGTTTTAATGTTGCATACGGGTGGCCTACCTGCTCTGTTCGGTTATCAAGAGGTTTTAGAGAGTTAGTATGGATCAAGCAAAAACTGGCCATTAAAAATATTCGCTAGAATGACAATGTTCATCAAGGGATGGAGCTTGAATTATTAACCTTGATATTTGTTGCTCGACGCTGCTTTCATAGTGAGTTCGCATGCACCATTAGGGGCCCTCTATTGGATGAATAAGCTGGGCTAAGATATAATTTTAAAAAAATAAATCACTTATGGATAAGACCTAATGAGTTTGTTTCGAAACGTACCTGAACTCACATTATTAATATTACTTTCCGCAGCCTGTTATTTTGCCATTGCTATTGTTGAGCCCATTGAGGCGAGTGAATTCTTTTCCCTTGGCTCTATCCTCAGCGTCACCCTTGCTTCTTTTGTTTTATCTGTTGCCATCGCTATCATAGCCGTCATTGCAGGCATCGGCGGGGGAGTCATTTTTACCCCGATTGTATTAGGCTTTACTTCCTTTGATTCTTTAGTGGTTAGAGCGACAGGTTTAGTTGTGGCTATGTTCAGTGGTTTAATTTCTGGAGCGCCACTACTTAAACAAGGTTTAGTGGATATACGTCTGGTCTATATTTGCGCCCTGCCAACCATAGTCGGTGGTTTATTAGGCGCTCTGATGGCGTTTCAATTTGCATCAACCATGGGGCCAAGCAGTGATGCTGTGGTGCGCATGTTGCTGGGCATATTATTGCTCGGGGTGGCGGTATTATTTATCACAGGAGGTGGTCGTAATGATTATCCCAAGGCCTCTAAACTGAGTGGTCTGGCGCGTTTGTTTTCCCTGGATATGAGCTACTATGAAATGTCTGTAAACACTGAAGTTAAATACAGTGTCAAACGCTTAGGCTTAGCTATTATTTTGTTTGTTGGGGTTGGTTTTATCGGTGGTTTTTTTGGTTTAGGTGGTGGCTGGGCTATGGTACCAGTCCTTAACCTAGTGATGGCGGTACCACTTAAAGCGGCGGTTGCTTCTAGCGGAGTGTTGCTCGCTTTGGGCAACGCGGCTGCCATATGGCCCTACATGCTGTATGGTGCAATGGTACCGATTTTAGTGGCTCCTTGGATGTTAGGGCAAGTCATTGGGGGTATTATTGGTGCCCACGTGCTGGCGCAAGTGAAGGTTGTGGTCGTTAGACGCCTAATGATCTTCCTACTTTGCTTAACCTCGTTCAAATTAATATACCGAGGTCTGCAAGATCTGAACTTTATGGGTGGGATGATATTATGAGTCAAGACTCACTGCGGCAAAGTGGCATTATCTATGGGGTGACTATTTACTGGTTGACCATTGCTGGATGTGTAATGGTGTTGTTAGGTAGTTTGCTGGCCTTAGGTTTTGGCTGGACAGTGATGCCGGTTAACGAACAATTGAGTGTGTTGATGCAAGGTAACGCACTGACATTGAGTCACCGTATTGATTCAGGGGACATGCTTATTCAACTGGGCTTGGGGGTTGCCATCTTTGCCATTGTACCTGCTATTCTCATCGGCGTACCGAGGCTTTGGCGCTCAGGCTTTCGCCTTATCGCTCTTTGCGGTTGTGCTAACGTCCTACTAATTATTGGTGCTTTTGTGGTCTGCTATGTGCGCCTGTAACCGTCTGTGATATCAGTTATGGCTATTAGCGTTCGTTTTGCCAGAGCCTATTTTACTTATTTGTGACATGAAGAACTGTATCGTTTGGGTACCAATGGTGGGGCAAGGTGCCAATCTTTTTCAGGGGGAGGTAGTCGACCGAGCTTCCCGATATAACATATAGCACCCCGTTGCAGCGATAATGGCAGCGCCCAGTAACGTAAGCAAGGTTGGCCATTCATCAAATAAAAGCCACCCAAGAAGCAATGCCCAAAGCAAACTAGTATAACGATACGGTGTGACAACGCTCAGTTCGCCAACCCGCATCACCATTACGCTTGAACAATAGCCCACGAAAATAAACACTGCCGACAACACGATCAAACCCGTTTGATGCAAATCTAAGCGGACCCAACTCTCACCCATTGTTGCGATAGCTGCAATCACTGTCAGTCCTGCCGCGGACGCAAAGGTGATCATTAAAGAGGGTACTTTTGGAGACATTCGGCGGGTGGATAAATCGCGAAACGTGACGCAGACTACTGCCAAAAGCGCATAAATGGTATAGGCATTGAAGCCGCCACTGTCGGGCTTAATAATCAACAACATGCCACAAAAACCAACCAAAATCGCCACCATGCGCCGCTGCCCAATGGGTTCACCCAACAATACAGCCCCAGCCAGCGTCACCGTCAAGGGCAGCAATTGTAAAAGAGCGACCACATTCGCCAGTGGCATATTGAACAATGCCGTTAGGAAGAACATGGTTGCCATTATTTCTAACAGTGAGCGCAAAGCGATCCATCGTCGATCTGGTGAGGGCACAGACACACGCCACTGTCCCAGCCACCAGAGTGCCAAGGCAATAAACAGGCTTGATAGAACCCCTCGTAAAACTAACAGCTGGAAAAAAGGAATGGCGCCCTGTGTTGCCTTGATACATGCATCATTGACCGTAAAGGCCAACATGCTGATCATCATCAGCAGAGCTCCACGTGCATTGTCTGTCAAAAGATCCTCCACACTGGGATCACATTTCATTGGCGGTACTAAAATAATACTACATCGGTTTTGTTAGGATGGGTATGGTAGAGCCCACTCGCCAGATGCAACTGGCCCAAAAAGTCCTGACAGTGTCAACTTTCACTATGACATAGGCATTTTGACNATCTTGCCTTGCCGNTGCTGCCCATCTGCAGTAACNACCACCACTTCTTGGCCAAATTCCCAGAAGCCACGCTCAATAAGTGATTGTCCTACATTGGCTTTTAATCGTGGTGACCAAATGCCAGAGGTAATTTGTCCAACCTGTTGCTGCCCCACCATTACTGGCCATGGGATTGAGCAGGTAGGGCAGGCCTCGCCATCAAACATAATCCCCCTTATTTTTCGAGCTACGCCATCCCTAGCAATTTTTTCCAACGCCTGACGACCAATATAGTCTATGGAGCCATCAAGTGAGCAGAATTTACCTAAGCCAATTTCTAAAGGATTATTTTCGCGACTCATTTCATTGCCATAGGAAAACAGGCCACCTTCAATACGTTCAATTAAATTTGGACACCCAGGGGTTATATTAAAGGTTTGTCCCGCGTGCCATATAAAATCCCATAAATCAGCACCAAGATGCCCACCTTCAAGGTAAATCTCAAAGCCACCTTGCCGAGAAAAGCCTGAACGGGCAATTAATTGATGGGTGCCTTTAAATTTGATCCAACCAAATTTAAAAAATCCAATGTCACGTACTTGCTCACCAAATAGTTTGGCAAGTAAGGCTTCTGCCTTTGGGCCTTGGATTGCAAGAGGTGAGACATCGGGCTCACAGATTTGCACATCCATATCACGGCCTAAAGCTAGCCCCATGGCATAAAGTAAAACATCACTGTCAGCAATGGAGAGCCAAAACTTATCCTCTGCTAACTTGAGCATCACAGGGTCGTTAATTAGGCCCGCATCTGCGTCAATAATGGGGACGTAAAAACAGTCACCCACAAGGGCCTGATTAATATCTCTTGGGGTCATCCATTGCACGAGTTTGGCGGCATCAGGGCCTTGAATTTGTACCTGACGTTGGCAAGCCACATCCCATAACTGCACATGTTCGCGCAAATGCCAATAATCTTCTTCCACTGAAGGTTGGAATGCTTTGGGCAATAGCGTGTGATTGACTACTGAAAAGCCTCGCACACCGGCCTGCTCAACTTTACTAGTATAAGGTGTGCGTCGAATACGGCGCGACATATGTAAGCCATCAGTCATTAACAAGACCCCCAAACAGTGTAAGAATGGGGACTCAGAATCACTGGCATATGATAGTGACCTTTTTGATCAGGCATTAAAAAACGCAATACTATTTGTGAAATAGCCCCTGTGACATTTTGTTCACTCCAATATGTGCCTGTTTCAAACACCAGTTCATAGGTTGCCTTAGGATCAATTTGCTCGGGTGCAATCTCTTGCTCAAGACGCCCCCCTTGATCCATAACTGTGGCAAAGATCACTTGGTTAACCTGCCCTAAACGACTTAATGTCACTACAATGCCAGCGGCATGAGTACCATCGTTACCATTGAGTGTGTGGGATGTAATGACCGCCATTATTCAATCGAAGCCTTTTCACGTTTATCTGAAGTGGCCGCCACAATTGGGCTGATCACACCNCGGCACTTAACATTAATACAGGCNGTTTTGCCACTGGCGATGGCCCGTTGCATCGCTGGGGCAAAGTCCTCCCGCCGAGTTACTAANTCNCCATGACCGCCCATGCCTTCAAACATGCCATGAAATGGAATATCACGAAAATCAGTAGCGTAGTGCTGTCCATTTTCAAACAGACGTTCTTGCTGCTGGCTAATGCAATCTAGACCCCCGTTATTATCAACAATCACAATAATGGGAACCTTTTCTTGGAAGCAAGCTTCAATGGATAAACCTCCCGATAGGAAAGCGCCATCTCCGGTAATTAAAACTGCATTTTTTTCTGGATGGATGTGTTTGGCTGCAAAAGCAAACGATACGCCCACACCCAATAAACTGTAATTACCAGGGTGTAGAATACCGCCCAGTTTCAAGCCTCGTTTAGCGGCAATATTGACCCCAATTTCATTCCAAAAATGCGTATTTCCACCATCAAAAATCAACCAATCACCATCATTCATGGCCGCTTGAACATCAAGGCCCAATTGCAATGGGTGCATTTTGCGCCCTTCAGCCAAATCTGTAGCTGATTCGGCAGCAATGTGATCACTCCAATCTTGAACCCATGTTTGACGGCGTTGAACTTGCAGATTAAACCAATCATGCCAGGTTTTTTTGACTGTCGTGAGGGCCTCAAGAAAGGCCCCAGGATCAGATAAAAGTTGCATATCAGCCGCATGATTATAGTCCAATTCTTCATGGCTACCATTGACACAGACTACTTAGTATTTTCAGAAATAAAGGGCGGATTGCCAAAATTCATTTGGTTGTCCAAACGACAGCCAACCATCACCACCACATCCGCTTCATGAATGGCTGGCTTTGAAGGATGATATTGATGGAAGTCTGCTAAGCCCATGTAGCATTCAGAAGACTCACCCAAATTTTTAGTATGATAGGGAACGTTGTATACCGGTATACGTAGTGCATTGCCTGCAGCACTTAATTGCGCCTCAGACCTCGACCACCAGACGCCATGTCCGGCAATAATCAAAGGTCTCTTCGCCTTTTGGATCGTGTCTAATATGGGCGCTAATGCAGATGGATCAGGCCAAGCCCTTGGCACGGGTGTATCGGTTCTGTCGAATGGGCGCTCATTAAGCCCTGCATCCTCTGGGAAAGACGAGAACATGATATCTACTGGTAATGCAAGATGCACGGGCCCAGGATAGCCGGTGGTGGCGGCTTTCCATGCGCGATCAACAAACTCACTAATGCGATGACCGTCAACAATTTGAGCTGAATATTTTGTCAGAGGTGCCGCAATAGCCACATCATCAATTTCTTTAAACCCTCCTGAACCTTGTCGCTTTAAGGTAGAGGAACCGGTCACAAAAATAACAGGAGAGCGTTCACCCCAAGCCTCAAGCATGGCGGGCACAGCATTGGCGAACCCTTCGGGGCCAACAAGGCAAAGGGTCGGCTTACGAGTGATGCGGGCGTGGCCATCGGCCAAATGGCCAGCAACTTGTTCGTGTGGGCAGTTAATCACAGGCATCTGACATTCCATGAAGCCTTCTAATGCAGGGTTACAAAAGCCGCCTGCCAAAGTGAAGGCATGCTCCACACCTTTTTGCTTAAAAGCACGAGCGAGTAGGGCGCCGCCCCGAATTTTTTTCTGTTCGGACATGTTTAAAGATTCCTTTTCATGCAATGAGTTTTTTAAGTGACATTTTTGCTCGACCCTAAGTCTTCCATAAGTAGTTCTGGTGGGCATTTATTGAGCATGCTGGGCGTCACTTCATTAATTTCTGTTAACCCAGTTTGGGCTAGGGTTAGGCTAGTATCCTCACCCAAAGTGCGTATCAGTGCATTAACCCCACGAGCACCCTCGGCGCCCAGAGCAAACATAAATGGGCGGCCTAACATAACAAAATTTGCTCCCATGGCGAGCGCTTTGACCACATCCTCACCACTGCGCACGCCGCTATCAAAAATCAGTGGATAGTCAGCACCAACAGCTTGGCGAATAAGGGGTAATACATCAATGGCGGCAGGTGCACTGTCGAGTTGCCGTCCACCGTGATTAGACACATAAATGGCATCAGCACCCACTTGCTGTATGCGCCCTGCATCTGCCGCTGACGTCACGCCTTTAACAATTAAATTACCCTTCCAAAGTTCACGCAATCGCTCTAGGAAATCCCAATTAGCTCCTGCTCGACTGGCATTACGATCAAAGGTTTTGTCACCAGTGAGTGGTTTAAAATTAATCGGTTCTGGCACTCCTTGCCATAAAGTGGCTAATGACCAGTGGGGGTGAGTAGCAAAATCCATGAATAGCTTGGGGGTCATTTTAAAGGGCATTTGGAAGCCGTTACGCAAGTCACGCAAGCGCCGTGATACTTGAGGCACATCAACAGTTAATATTAAATTTTCATAGCCCGCTTTGTGAGCACGATCAACCAAGGCTAATGATTCCTCCATAGAACTACCAACATAAAGCTGAAACCAGCTATTCTTCCCAGCCCACGAGCGCATGTCTTCGATGGAACTAGAGGCTGCTGATGATAAGCACACAGGCACGTTGAACGCTTGAGCAGCTTCTGCCAAGGCTTGGTCAGCCCCAGGCCAAGCAAGATTGCACATGCCCATGGGCGCTATGCCAAAAGGAAGATCGTAACTTTGGCCCAAAAATGTGTCTTTAAGTTGCGTATTTCAACATCTTGCATGACCCTGGGTTGGAGGGTGATTTCGTCAAAGCGGGTGAGGTTTCGAAGTGCTGCAACTTCGCGTCCAGTAGAGCCTTCAATAAAATCAAAAATTAACTGAGGCAGTCTTTGCTTGGCAACCTGCAGAGCATCTTGAGTCGAAAATATTTTCTTACTTTCGCTATTTATATTTTTTTTAATCACAGAAATTTGCTCATGCTGGGGCTCTTATTTTGGGTACTCAATTATAATAACGCGAAGGTTATTGTAATCTCCAATAGCAATAGATCAGCCATTCATTCAGAAATTCTATGAATTAGCCGAGACCATAAAAATGTAGTTTACTTAGCATAGCTCACTACGTGAGCTACACGCTCACTCAGTTGTTGAGCTAAGACCTCAGATAGCTCGATCGCTTGACGTGATAGCTGTTCTCTACCTGAGGTTACAATAGAAATATAATATTTTAGGTTCTGTGCAATAGGACGAAAAACAACGCCTCCCATATTAACGGCTTGCTCAGCTGAAAATGGATCAATAATAGCCAACAACCCGTTTCGCGCACCAATGAAGCGGCCACTGACATATTGGTGGCTGATAAGCGTGAGCAGCCCTGCATCTTATTTGATAATGCACTACTCATAGACATCATGTGGTCTGGAAAGGCACCACCTGAAGTGACAAAAGTTTCACTATTGGCTAATTCTTCAAGGTCTACCGTACCTGCTTGTCCCACCAGTTTGTGGTCTTCGGGCATCAAACAAACATAGGGTGCAGCGGTCTGAAATAGAGTTTCAACACCTTGATAGGGCGGTTGTTGCCCAACGATACCCAAATCAAACTGGTTCATCTGTACCGCATCTAGTATGCCAGGAGTATTGCGTGCATGGATCATAAAACGAATGTCATCATAGCGTTGATATAATTGATTCACTGCCCTTGGCAGTTCAAACGCTGCTATAGATTGAATGGTGCCGATAGAGATAATGCCGCCGCTAGTCGTGCGTATAGAATCTGCTAACTCTTGTAGTCGTTCAACGCCCACAAACATGCCCTCTACACCCTTGTAAAAGGTGTTGGCCTCAAGTGTTGGAGTGAGGCCACGACCACTGCGTAAAAATAATGGGAAGCCTACAGAGCGCTCAATGTCGGCGATCAAACGGCTCACACTGGGTTGTGAAATGTGCATTATTTCTGCAGCTTCAGTAATAGACCCACTGCGCATAGTAGCGCGAAAAGCTTCGAGTTGGCGCAGGTTCAAATGAGCATCTCCTCCAAAATCAATACCCTTATAATAACCAATACTTCTCATTAAACAAGCAAATTATGTATGCAACCCTCTAACTCATTTGTTTTGTGTATATACTGTGTAGGAAATTGGATTGGTTTGGCCCCACTTATTGGTGTAATTTTGGACCTATTTAACTTATTTGACCTTAACACTGAGTCTGACGCTGATGTATAGTTTGCTGTAACTTAATGCCACAAGGTTTAGGCCAGCCAGCAAAATAACCAGTAAACTAAATAGGAGTGTGTTTAATTAGAGATGTTGTAATTACGTCTGGAGTCAGAACGGCCATTGGTGATTTTGGTGTAGATGTTAGTGCATCTTTGGTGCAGTAAAGAAATGTAAAGTGTGAATGATTGCTCAGACCAAATGGTTAGTATTAACACTAAATTGTACAGCGGCTCTATTCTAAGGCTGTCCAGCAATAGGTAATCGGCCAATCTTCGTTGCGTGATATACAACGAAATGAGCTATGATGCACTTATTAGTATGCAAATAAAGAAGGGATCTCAACGATGGAACTAAACAAAGCGCTNTGTATTATGACAANGGGGTTGTGTCTTGCAGTGGGAACTAGCCATGCTCAAGAAACAGGCCAAGTTTCAGTNGGATTAGCCTACATTGGAAGTGATTCAATCTATGCAAATGTGCCATTCAAATCTTCAGTGATGCCCTCTTTTAACTTTAAGTCAGACACCCTGACTATAGGTTTTCAAGAAGGTATCGCTTACAAGTTTATGAATGAGGGCACCATCAAGGTGAGTGCGGCGATCATCCCCAGATTCAGACCTTACAAGAGTACTGATTCTGCAGACCTAAGTGGGATGACGAGAGACATGTACTTTGACAGCGCTTTAAATACCTCATACGAAATTTCTCGCGGCCTAAATGCTCAATTCAAAATTGGCACAGAGTTAACCAATAAATTTAATGGAAATTTTTTCGACCTGAGTTTGAGTCGATTCATACCAATGATGGGCCAACCTTTGATCCTCAAAGCTGGCGCAAAGTGGTACAGCAGTGCGCGGGCAAACTACTTGTATGGCGTTAATGCCAGTGAGGCAACTGGGCAGCGTGCTGAATATGCGCTTCAAAGTGTGCTTTTACCCTATATTTCGGTCAATAAAATTTATTCATTGACCCCACAGACGTCGCTGTTTGCCAACGTCAATATAAACTTCTTACCAAGTAAGGTGGTTAATAGTCCCATTGTTAGCGGCAATACGGCTGTATCTACTGTTTTAGGCCTCAACTATAGTTTCTAATTCACGGGTGGATTTTAAAAGGTGTTGCTTTAGACCTCTAAACCTAGGTTATTATCCTTAAATCAATGGTAGCCATCCAAAAAGTATCTGCTTGCAAAACACCATATTGAAGCCCAATTAATATGGTTATAAGATAAACATAGCGTCATCATTAGTTGGAGATATATTGTGTTGCGTCTAATTACGGCAGTTATGATTATGTTGTTAGCCCCAGTAGTTTTGGGTGAGTCCCATTGGTCAAACTGGTCGGACAAAACTTTATGCAGATTATCAAAAGATCCTGAACTTATC
>JGI20160J14292_10000724_pt1 | contig 29208 bp, 28 predicted proteins | sample COG_10_FD_14292 | JGI IMG/M metagenome (IMG submission 14292) | reverse complement strand
AATTTCTTTTTCAATAGTTGTAAAGATAATAATATAATTCTTTTTTCTGTAATCTGTCCAATTGATTCTATTATAAAATCATAGTCGTTTTTATTTTCTTTAAAAAAGCAAACAGACGTAGCTGAATAAATACTAGAAATTTCTTCTGTGCCTAATACAGCTTTAGCAGATAGTTTAATTTCTTGTTCTGGTTGAAGTTTTACAATTTGTATCGAATTCTTGTAAGGGGATTTTATTAAACCTTCTTTATAATAAAATTTACAATCATCTGTTGTTACAACTACAATATCCTTAGTAGTATTTTTAAAATCAACATACATAGTTAATTTAGTAATAGATGAAACATCAAAATTTTTATCTACATTCAGATCAATATCATCATTTGCTAAACCCATTGTTTCTGAAAATTCTTCTTCATCCTTTTTTTCTTCCTCAATAAATTCTTCTATATTGTTATCTATTCCCCAAACAGGTATACATTGAATATGATTTTTAAGATAGTTGTTATTAAATATACTTGTATTTGCAGTTATATCAAACTCATTAAATGCAAAAATAGGAATATCACTTTGTACAATTCTTTTAATAGAATTAGTAATAATATGGTTAACACCATCTCCTTTTAGTTTTAAATCAACCCTTGAAAATCCCAGTTCATCTTCTTTTTCATTAATAGAAATGTTAATTGGTTTTAATTTATTCATATTATAAGTAAAGATATACTGCTTTTTTAAATTTATTTTCATCTTTTTTGACATTTAAACATATCTATAGAATTGATATAAAAATACAAGTAAAAATATTGAATTGAATTTAATTTATTATTTCTACTTGTATTTTATATTAATTATATGTCCGAACTAATCAATGAAAAAAACTTTGGTAAAACATTTACTAACTTGAAGATGGACACATCTTTAGATTATATTTATAATAGACCATGTATTATAAATATTAATAAGTTTAAAAATTTAAAATATGGAATAGATTCAATTAATAATTATACAAACAAAGGTTTATATTATTTGAATCCATTAATTTTTGCTATTATAAATAAGAAAGTTGACGATGTAGTAGCACTTTTAGAAAACGGTTCTGCACCAAGAGGATATAATCGATTTCCGGGATACCCTCTCTATAAAACAATTGATATTCTACATCAAAATATTTCCTATCCAGTTATTTATAAAAATAATGATATTATTAAAATCATAAAAATCATAGAAATATTAGTTAAATATGGTGCTAGATTTAATGATTACGTAGTTCATATTTTTTGGTCAAAATTTAATACTGTTATTGAAAATATAGACGCAGAAAGTAAACAACTATTATTAAACTTGTATTATAAGAGTCAATTTTCATACAAACAATATAAATTATATTTGGATATCCTATGCGAAGACTCATTTACTGATAAAGATCAAATGTTAACATCTTTTTCAAAATATTATCCTTCAGATAAAGAATATGTGTTTGGTTTAAACTTATCTTTTCTAAATTAAATATTAATATGAAAGTATTATTTTTTAGTAATAAATGTAAATTCTCATCCGAGTTAATAACGCAACTAAAAGACAGTGAATTCTCAAAAGACTTTAAATTTATTAATGTGGATAATAGTAAAGTACCTGATAAGATTAAGGTTGTTCCAACAATAATTGATTCAGAATATAAAGATTTATTAGAAGGGAAGAAAGCATTTGAATATCTTTATAATAAAAAGTATTTTAATATACCTACAAATAATTTATTATTGTGGAAAGATAAAATTATTCCAAAACCAGAAATAGCGGAAGATAAATTAGCAAAAAAAGAGAACGATGACCTACTTAACTCACAAGGATTTCAAGAAAATAAAATAGGAGACACATCCGAACTACCAGTTCCACCAGAACCAAAGAAACAACAAATAAAACTTACCAAAAGTAGTTTATTTTTACTTCGAGGTAGAAGTAATTAATTATTCGGTTACAACAAGTTGTATATAACTATCAACACAAAAAAGATTATATTTATCAATTATTTTATAAATATATTCTAGTTATCACTTTCATCACTTTCATCGCATGCATTTATACAAATTTCTTGACCTGAACCTTTCATTATACAAATATTTGTTGTTTTGCCACATAGTTCACAACACCCTTTTTCACCATTCTCTTCTAAATAATAAATATCATTAAGACCCTCATCAACAAAATATCCGTCACATATTTTACATTTTTCTGACAACATATTATGTATAGGTTTTTCTGTACAATCTTGATTATGACATAATTTTATATCTTCTTTTTCAAGATAACAATTAGAGTCATCACTCTTCATATCAATATACTCATTGTCACTTTCCGTTTCAGATTCATCTATTATAATACACGAACATCCATATTTCCACCCTTCTTGTTGAAGACCATTTTTTCTAGATGGATAACAAGTAGAACATATAATACGTATATCATCTTCCCTATTGATAAAGAGAAACTCTTCATCATCGTCTAATTTACTTGTATTTTTTTTACACACATGACATTTACTAAATGGGTTTATAGTCTGCATAACTAATTTATTATTATTTATCTTAACAATCATAGTATCCGATTCCTCAATCGTATGGTCTGATAGATCATCATTGTTATAAAATTCCGACATTATTTAAATAAGATATTAACCTTTATATATCATATATTGGAATTTAAAAATGTTTATTAATAAAAGAAATAGGTAAATATTTTATTAATAAAAAAAGATGTAAATATGTCTTCAATATGTACCACCTACCTAATCAAGGATAGACTTGCAATACTCATCAAAACTGTTATTATAAAATGTAATGTTATTATTCTCTAAAATCCATAATTCAGACTCTAGATTAGTAATCAATTCCGGTTCATGGGTAATTACCATTAATCCACCTTCATATTCTTTTAATCCGTCAATTAGAGCTTCAACTGTTTCAATATCTAAATGATTAGTAGGTTCGTCTAGTAGAATAAAGTGTGGCTTTTGAAAGAGTAGACTAATAAAAGCTACTCGTGCTTTTTGTCCTCCTGACAAACTACCAATAGTAGAATTATGAGCTTCAGATTCTAACTTTAAAGTTCCTAAATACTTACGAACTGTTTGCATCTTGTTACCTGTAACTAGGTCTTCAGGAACAGCTTCTTCTAGATATTGTATAGGTGTTTTGTCCTTTGGTAGAAACTGTTCGAAATGTTGATGATAATAACCAATTCTTAATCCACCTTGTTTGGTAATTATTCCTTCACTTGGTTCTAATTCTCCCATAATTAGCTTCAATAATGTTGACTTGCCAATACCATTTCTACCAATAAGAGTAATTCTTGAATCCATATCTGCACCAAAGCTGACGTTATTAAAAATTGGATTACCATCATATGAGAATGACATTTCTTCCACTGAAATTATATTTCCAGAATAACGTCCCATTTCTGAAAAAGTCATATTAACAGTATAAGGCCTCTCTGGTTCAACCAATCCAGATTTCTTAACAATTTCATCAAATTCTTTCTTGGATTTCCCCTTCTTCTTTTTCATTAATTTATTCCATTCTTTGTCATCATGTGCTTGATTTTTCATAGAATTATATTTATAAGAATTATAATTACCCTTATATGTGACTAGTTTTCCTTTTTCAATATTAAGAGTATGTGTTGATACTTGATTTAAAAAACCAACATTATGAGAAACTACCAGGGCCATTTTTTTCTTAGACGGAAAAACTGTTTCTAAATAATTACCCAGCCAAACAACTGCTTCAAGATCTAGATGATTCGTAGGTTCATCAAGTAAAAGTAGGTCTGGTTCAATGTATAAAGCTTTCGCCAAAGAAATACGCATCTTCCACCCTCCACTAAATAGACTAGCAGATTGACCCATCGTTTTTTCTGTGAAACCAAGACCTTTTAAAATCTTTCGAATCGTTGCCTCTTCTACTTCTGGTACCACAGCGCGTAATTCAGATTCTAGTTTCTCATATTCTTCCATAATATCATCGCTATTTTCCATTTCATCAAATTCTTCGGTTGACATTAATTCTTCTAATTCTTGAACACGAAGATGATGTTTATAGAATGAACCATTACTTGCCATTAAAATGTCTACTGGATTAGTTTCAGTGTCTTCAATTTCTTGTTCAACATGAAGAATTAACATTTTTTCATTTATTGGAATTTCACGATTAGATATCATTCGTAGTAACGTTGTTTTACCACATCCGTTTTTACCAATCAACCCATAAATGTTTCCAGGAGATAGGACTAGTTCCGAGTCCTCGAATAATTTTTTAGGACCGATTGCCACACTAAAATTATTTACTTGAACCATATTGGAGGTACTGTTAGATTTACCGATTATTAGATTAAAATTATCCATTGTATATATTTATATATTTTAATTACTTAAATATATTCAATTTTTATTATATGCAAATAGAGAAACTATACATACTTTACCAGTTTTCCAATTGCATTATAATCATCTTTTTCATAAATAAAAAACTGATTAGTAATATTATAAACATGATTTGGATTTTTTAACATGTATTTAGATTGACTAACTTTTTTTAATAAAATATTTTGATTTTTGATACTAATATTTATTTCAGTTTCTTCTAAGATACGACTCTCATTAAAATACATCCAAAGTATTTTAAAATATTTTACTTCTAAATAATTAATATTACTTAAAAACCCAAATCTTGGTTTGTTACTCATGTTATTAATATGATTTAAGGTTATAGTAATAGTTGCTGGTCCCTGTATTATTTTAACTGGTGAATTATTTTGATATATAGAATTAATTTTAACTGTAACTTTGTCATAATCATACCATAATAATTCTTGTCCAATTTCTATTTTTCCAGATGATAAAAATCCAGATAAAATCCATCCCATATCTATATGAGGATAACATTGTAATAAATAAAAATTAATTAGAGAACTATTAAATGATAAACTTTCCTTTTTCTTATATTGATTAATAGTCTCATTAATTAAATCTAATATATAATTCTGAGGTTTGGGATTTATTAAATTAATATCAGAATTTATATCAAATAAATTAAATTCAATAAATGGAATATTCATAAAATTTGCATAATAAATAAACATATCACGTTTTGACCACTTTTCTTTGTTTTTATTCATAAAAATTATTAAATCATAGTTAAAACTTAAAATTATTTTATTTCTTATCTTATTTGTTTTCGTAAATAAAATATCATCGCCCGGAGTGTCAATAAACACATATTTATTTCCTTCATAATCTTTATATTGATAATTGAATGACGATGTCTTTCCCGTTTCTAGTTCATGTTTATGATTTAAAATAAATAATCTTGACTTGCAATTATCACGATCTAATTTATTTTTAATTAAATAAGCTAAAAATGTAGTTTTCCCGGTTTCAGTATCACCTAGTAATAATACTCTTTTTTCTGGTAATATTTTACTTTTCCATTTATCTTTAATTGTAATTCTAATATAATTTTCATTAAAATAAGTAGATTCAATAGATGCATCTAGAGATAGAGTCATTTTTTTAAATACTAATATCGACAATCTTCTTTGTTCCTTGTTTAGTTTAAATATACTTCCGTCATCCTCTACACCAATATAATAAATTGCCATACCGTCACCTTCCCCTAAACGATATTTCATTTGTGTTACTAATTGTTGAAATCTAATATTGTAATTAATATCAAGAGACTTTAATTCTTCTGAACACAGATGTCTTTTATATTCCGTATTACCTTCATCATTTTCTGGAGGGAACATTAATAATATAAATTATACTTTTTCTCTAAGCGAATACCTAAATAGGTTTTTTTAAAAGAGACCTTTGTTCTAATAGAATTTCGGCTGAAGGTATCATAGGTGTTGTTTTATTTGTAATAATATTATTTTTTTGAACTTTCCTAACAACGATTGTAGGATTTACTTTTATAGAATTAAAAAAGTTTTGTCCAATACTATCTCTTAACGAAGTATATTTAATCTGACAAATATCATAATTTATACCAACTTTTTTATCTTTTAACCATAGATGAGAAATATGAACTACAAATTCAACTTCAGACCCCATTTCAAAATCTTTTATTTCTTTTATATTATTATTTTCAGTAATAATTTTAACTTCATTTTTACCAAAATAGTTCAACTTTATATTTTTTATAGTTTTAATCTTCTTTATATTCGTAACCCACTCTAAATTAGGTTTATTTAATAGTTCTTGTAATATATTTTCTAAAAATGATATCATATCACAAAATTTTTTTGTTTTACTATAATTTGGATTTATTGGAAAGTTTATTTGATTATATGTTTGAGAAGAGTAATTATGTAACAATCTAATAGGAGGTATTTTTATGATGACATTATTTAAATTTCCATCTTCTAACTTAGAATTATGAGAATATATATAATATTTAGAGTTATTATCATAAGAAATTTTCTTTGACAAGATTATATTATTCATTTCTTCTTTATAATTATTTATATCAATAATGTTATTCATATAATTATAAATACTATATTTCTTTAACCAAAATACCTAAAAAAAATGAATTTATTAATTTTAAATACTAAATTATTATATATATAAATGCCAAGACTAGTATGTTTTATATATACACAAACTAATGGACTACATAATTCTAATGAAGTAGTAACCAAGAAAAATATGTTTGAATTTGCAAGACCAGTTTCTCTTCATTATATTATTGGTTATAAACAAGGTTCCGAATTTACTGAAACAAAAAATGAAAAATTTGTATTTAAACCAGAATGTTTAACCATATCAGAGGAATCTTATAAAATCCATAAAATAAGTTTAGATAAAGCTAACAAAAAAGGTATTGAACCTGGTGAAATTATGAATACTCTAAAGAAAGATCTTAAAAATGTATCCGTTATTGTCTCTCATAATTTACCATTTCATATTAAAGCATTACAAATTGAATGTTTTAGAAACTGTGTAAATATCGATTTCAGTAACCATATCTTGATTGATACAATCGAGTTTAATCATAATCTAGAGTATCCAAAATTAAAAGATTTGGCTAAACATATCTTGGAAAAAGATTATTCAGATAAAAAACAAAGTTATAATCTAACATTAATTAAAAAATGTTTTCTAAAACTTTATGATAATTATGAAAAGTCTATACTGACCAAGTCTTAGACCCATAACTAATTTTTCTATCACTTATTTTAAAAGGCTTCTGATATGGAGTTTGACAAGTTCTATCTGACCATTCCATACCATATTTTAAACACTTATTTCTTGTTAAGAAATCCCTGCATTCAAAATTATAAATTCTACAAGAACCAATTGGGTTATCATCTGTAATTAATGGAGTTTTACAATTCTTATTATCCCATCCATCTATTCCGTCGATAAAAAGATGTTGCATATTATTATTAGTAGCATCAGTTATTTTACAATTATTTCTTTTCTCAAAAATATATTCGAATTTATCTTTATCTTTATTAAATACCTTAGATACCAAACAACAATTCTTTTCTGTAAAATAATCTTTTTTATCACTTATTGTATTTCCAATAGAATCATTAATGGATACATGTCCATCATTAGCCAATGGGAAAAATGACTCTTTTTTGGCATTAAAAAAAGAATATATTGATTCAACTAGAGTTGAACTATATATAAGATATATAATTAATATAATTTTCAAAAGTAATATTAATGATTTCATTATATATTATATTATATTATAATATAATATGAAACAACTTTTCAATTTCTTAATCAAATTTATAGTTATGACTTTAGTTGGTATTTTATTTAATCCAATGAATATCTTAGCATATAGATTTGCAGATCTATATCTTTCTAAAACATTAGTTTATGGTGGATTTCTAATGGCATCCAATATGATATGGTCACATCAAATAATACACTATCTTACTATGGGTCACTTTAATCAAAATATATTTTATTTTGGAATTATATTGTCCTTTATCATTGCTAAATTCTTATTAAGAAACCAATTTTATATTGACGATAATAATTGGTTAAAAAGGATGATATCGCATCACTCGACAGCTCTTACAACTTCCAAGAAAATAATAAAACAAACTAAAAATAAAAAGATTTCTAAACTAGCAACAGAAATTGTTGAAACTCAGAAGAAGGAACTTAAACTAATGAAATCATTAATTGTTTAAATTTTTGGTGGTTTTACACCTTTTCACATTTCAAAGGTGTAAAATATTTGATTGAAAATTTAAATTTTCATTTGGATAACCAATAGGATTACATAAAAATGGTATTCCATATATTGTAACATTAGATGGTGTATGAGTGTGTCCGTATATCCAACATTTTATTTTATCCTTTTTGGTTTCAATCAATTCATCCATATCACAACAAAACCATTGATTATATGGTAACAACATTTCGTGTTTATATTTTACATCAGTTAATGAATTGGAAGGCACATGATGTGTTATAACAACACAATTATTATTATTTTGTAAAGCATCTTCTAAAAAATCAACACTTAACATATTTAATCTATTGTATTCAATATAATCGAAATGAGGAATTTTATATACATCATTTATTTTATATTCAGGATTTGTAATTTTAGACCATAATGTAGTACCAATAAAACAATAACCATCAAAGAATTCATAACTGTTATTCAAAAAACTAATATTATTAAATTTATTAAAATATTCTTTTAGAAAATCATTTGTTTCTTCTATCGTTTTTGTTTCATTATAATATTCATGATTTCCTGTAATAACAAATGTTTTTTGAAATTTTTGCTTATAAATTCCATATATCCCCTGCTAATATACATATTTCGTCAATACCAGATGGAATTTTTTTAATAAATTGTTCTATTTTATTCGGTTCAATAAATTCTAAATGTAAATCTGATAAATACCGGATATTGTGGTTCATTATAGTATTCTTACTTACTTTAATAGAAGATAACATCAAATTTTAGAGAATCGACAAATTTATAAAGATATAAAAAACAGGTTTGTTTAAAAAGATAGTGACTTAATATATTATTAATGAAAGTCCCATTAGAAATAACACAATTAGGTGAAATAATAAAGGACTGTTTACCAGATAAAACACTTCGAGTTATTGGTGAAGTTTCACAACCTAAGATATTCAGAGGGAATGTTTACCTAAATCTCAAGGATACCTATTATAACATCAAGTGTATTATTTGGAAATCTAAATATGAACAATTTAAAAATGAAATTAAAGATGGTGATAAAATAGTGGTTAAAGGTAAATTAGATTTTTATGGCGCTAATGGTAGTGTTTCTTTTATAATTGATAAATTAATCAAACATGACGGCGAAGGGGAGTTATTTCAACTGTATCAAAAATATAAAAACGATTTTGAAAATAAAGGTTATTTCTTACCCAATGAAAAATTAAATATTCCAAAAAAAATAGAAAAAATATTATTACTTACAAGCGAAAAAGGGGCAGCTATACAAGATTTTATTTATGCATTAGAAAATAATCAAAGTAAATTAGATTATGATATTATTGATGTACCGGTACAAGGTAACGATTGTCCAAAAATGATTATTTCTGAATTAGAAAAAATAGAAAAAGAATATGATGCAATTATTATTACTCGAGGAGGTGGTTCTTTTGAAGATCTCTTTGGTTTTTCTAAACCAGAATTAATTGAGTCTGTGCATAATCTTAAACTACCAGTAATAAGTGCTATTGGCCATCAAGTTGATACATGTCTTTTAGATCTAGTTGCGGATTGTTGTTGTCCTACTCCATCTTTGGCTGCGCAATATATTATTGATGTTAATAAAAAATTTATTTATGATATGGAAGTAATAAGAGAAGAAATAAAAGAAAACTTGTTAGATTGCTACCATAAACAAAGTAGAGATATAAATAAGTGTCATGATAGAATTAATAGAATTATTATATCATTTGATAGAATACAACAATCCTATCAAAGTGAATTAATGAATCAACTTCATAGTTATGCTTTTAAACTTAAGGAGTTGGATATAAAATTAACATCATTGGTTAATATTAAAGAAGAAAATTTAATTATTAAAGATATAAATGAAACTAATATTGTTAACTTTGACGATTTTAACAACCTATTAAATAAAAATGAAGATTTCGTAATTGATTGGAATGGTAAAAAAATAGTTATATCTAATTATCAATTTAGTTGTGTTTAATAGAAAATTAAAAAATTAAAAAATTGAAAATTACAATTTTAATAGATGTTATAATTATAATTTATATGGAATTTATAAGAACTTTTAAACTTAGAGATAATAACGTTAAATTTACATCAAGTAATATTTCAATTATATGTGTAGGTAGTGCTGAAAATAGAGAAAGAATTACCTATACAGATGAAGAATTAGATGGTGTACCAGATTTAATAAAATCAGATGGTACAATTTATGAAAAAATGAAGGAACCATCTGATTTTGAGAATATTAAAAAAAGTATTTTTGATGTGATCGAAAAACTATCACATCAAGAATCTAATGATTTTTCTTACTTAACTATTGATCCTGCCTATACAAATAACAGTAAAGAGTTAGACGAGTTAAATTATAGAGGACATGTATCATCTTTATTTCACAATTTGACAATAGAGAAATCAGAAGATTGTAATTTTATTTGTGTTATAGGTTGTTATCTCGATTTTTTTGATAATACTAATATATCAAAAATAATGGAAATACTAAATAAAAATAATGGTTATTTATTAATTTGTGATACAGTTCCATACAAGACAAGTCCATTATTCAATACAACTTTTCAACAAATTAATTAACAATACAAAGTATTTAAAAAATCATCTTGTATAAAAGTATATGGAACAAATAAATAAATTTAATTTAAAAATTGACGAAATTGAAAAATTGAATGATTTAGATAGGAAAAGTCAATCAGTAAAAGAAGTAAAAGATGAACTTAAAAATGAACAAGAAAGAGTTGAAAATATGATTGATGAAATTTCAAATATTAAACCAAAAAAACAAAAAATATTCAAAGGTGTTACATTAGAAAAATTATCACAAATGTTTCAGGATGAAGAAAAATTAGAAGAAAAACTCAAAATATATCAACAAATATCTTATCTAATTGAATTAACAAAGAATCAATTATTTGAAGAATCATAAAATAATCAATTGTATATTGTAGTTTTTTCTAAATTTTTATATCCACATTTACCCGCAATCTCGTCCATAATCTGAACATAATCGTCTTCAGATAATGGATATTCTTTAAATTCACCTGGTTCTATTTCTTTTATAGCATGTAAATCTTTCATCCAATCATACTGATAATGTTGTCTAGGATTTGTTTGAAAAGTTAAATTGTATTTTTCTTTTTCTCCATTGTTTATACCTGTTAGATGAGATATATTAGTAACGTCATTTAAATTCATTCTATAGTACCTATCGTATGGGTCATCTTTAAATTCATCAGTTATCTTTTCTAATATAATATCTTCGATCATTAAATAATATCTACCTTTCGAATCAATAGCATATGGATATGGGACATCGTTATTACCAACTTCTGATACATATTTAACAATTTGATTTTCTGTAGTAAATTTAAAGATACTATGTCCTATGAAATAATAGTTATCGTCTTTCAATCTAACTAATATTGAATTTCCTAAGAACTTATCACCATAACCATTACTAAATTCAGTGGTTGGAGTTTTTGGACTTTCTCCAACAAAAATATGTTTCGTATTTTCAAAACTTAATAATAGTTTTTGATTTTCAGAATAATTATCAAATACCTGAATATTATTAAGATTAATAATAACTTTATAAGGTCTACCTCCATTATGATGAGTATAATAAACACCCGGTAGTATATTATTATCACCACCAATGTTAGCAGTTCCTTTAATTTGTGTAACTTGTACTGACATTATATAACTTATTTATTACTTATTTATAAATATATTCAACTTTTTAAATTGTAATAAATAAGTTATAGAATGTTAGATATGCAATCCCTATCTCAAAAATAATATCATACCCTAATATTAAAAAGGTATCAAGATATGTTATTTCTTTATTTGTAGGTTCATTTAATAATTTAATTTCTACATTTCGAAATCCTTTATACCATGCAAAAAATGTCCAAAATGAACAAAAGTAAATCATTACTAGAAGCATTCTTACTTGTCTATAAAAATCTACTGGATTTAAATATAATATAAAAGTGTTATAAATCGTAACTAAACTCATTAAACTAATTGAAGAGATTGTATTAATTTGTCTTTTTGAAGATTTTTGATAATTATTCTTGGTAATAATATTAATAACACTAAATAAAATAAACATATGGAATAATAATATATAATAAAAACTGTGTTCATTATTATATAATCTATCACCGAAATATAAACCAATTGTTGTTATTAAACCACCTTCTTGAAATCCTTGTAAGAATAATGCAATATATTTAGGAATTTCTATCTTAAAATTAGAAAAAGTAAGATACATTGGTTTAATTATTCTGGTATTTGTTACATATAATAAAAATTCAATAAATGTCCACACTAAGGTAGAACCTATCATTATACTAAAACAAGATGTTGAATTGTTTGTAAAATAATCATCAGTTGCTAATGAAATAGCAACTAATGAATATAATATTTTACTGTTAGCACATGTAGCGAAATCACCGTTTCGAACAATATAATATTTATTATTTAACATATTATACATATATTATGATAATATATTTTTAAGTTATAATTACTATCCCATTAAAAAGTATAAATTAATTAAACTAATATTCATTTATAATATTATAAATGAACATCGATTTAGAAGAACAAGAACCATTAAACACAACTGAATTTTCAGTAACCACAACTGAAGATAACTATAATTTTTTTTCTTGGCAATGTTTAAAAAGTATTTTACTATATCATTTAATACTTGCATTATCTATGTTCTTATTAATTATTCTAGCAGTTTATACTGATAGATTTATATTTAGAGTTCTATCTGCAATTATTCCAGGAGCTATTATAATTGAATTTTGCAGACATTATTACAATAAATATATTACCAGATGTCAAATGACAGTAACCATTATTGAAACAATGTTTTTAATACCAATAGTTGGATTATTTACTACATTTTTGGAAAATAAATTATTAATAGGTAATAACTTAATTTACGATATATCGGTAACTTCGTTTATCCTAGCAGGGTTAATTGAGGAGACCATTAAATTTATACCTCTAATTAGAATAATTAATAGTAAATTTATTACTAATCCTCGGTCCATATGGGTATATGGATTATGTGCTGGAGCAGGATTTGCATGTCTAGAAAATATTTCATATGTTCTAATGGGAGGAGTACGTACTTCTATTATTAGAAGTGTGTTATCAGTACCATTACATTGTTGTACCGGATTAATTATGGGTATGAATATGTCAATTTATAAATTTCGTGATCAAATAGAAGCTGATGGAATATATCAAATCAAGTATTATAAAGCGGTATTTCTTCCTATTATTATTCATGGATTATTTGATTTTTTACTAATGATAGGAGAAACAATTAATATTAGTGGTTTATTTTTTTTAGCAATTATTGAGCTATTTGTTACGTATATATATTTAAGATATTTTATATTAAAATTAGAAAAAGAATTTATGAACACGGAAGATATTCATGATATGATTGAAGACAAGAGATTGGAACCACCTTGTGTTTGGTTTATACATTAATATTATAGTAGGTAGAAATTTAACAATAGTCTAATTTAAAGATTAATTCATTTATTATTAATATGAATTCTGAATTAAATAATATCTTAAAAATAGTGGATAATACTGATTTTTTTAAGGAATATATAGAATTTCCGTTATCTAAAAATATTGATATGACTCAAGAAGAAATGAAAAATATCATTATCACTTTAAATAATAAACCAAATACAAAAGCCTTGTATAATTCTGTTACTAAAAGCTGTGATATTATTGGTATAGTTGATATTAAGGGTATTAGATATTTTGACTTTGATGATAATTATTATACCTTATTAAATAAAGGTATTGATTCTCAAACAGATAAAGTATAATATTATTTTTTATAAGAATTTGAAAATTTCTATAAAAAATTGATAAAATATTAATATATGATAATATATCATTATAATATGAGTTTTCAAACAAGACTAGAAGAAGTATATAATGAACTACAATCTGAAAATGATGCAGTTAAACTAGTACTACCGACACCAAATATTGAAGTCACTACAACTAATACTTATTGGCATAATATCAAAGACTTTCTTAAAAAGGTTAATAGACCACCAAAACATTTTATCGAGTTCTTATCTCATCAATTAGGTACTGAAGTGACACAACGAAGTTCTTCCTTATCACAAGGTCTTATTCTACTTGGCAAGCAAAAGAAACAAAAGATTTTACCTTTAATTGAAAAATATATGAAGGATTATGTTATTTGTAAATATTGTAATAGTTATAAATCAAAATTAAAGAGAGATGATACAATTAGAAAATACATTTTCAACTGTAAAGATTGTAATTCAAATTATTCAGTTTAATTTATGTACATTGCCTCCTAAATGATATTTAGGATATTCATTGTCATCTATATAAACAACCATACTACCACATTTTTGAAAATTGGCATTACACTTATTTGAAACGTTTGTTGTTTTATTATATAGATGATAGAAACTAGCAATGCATCCACTTCCACATGAACCGGTTTCTCTATAAACACCACGTTCATACGTTCTAATTTGAAAATTTTCTTTATCTGTAACATTAATAAAATTTATATTAAAGTTACTACTGAAAGAGTTATGTATTGTTTTCGATAAATATTCTATAATACAATCATCTAATTCAAATATATCACAATTACATTCAATTACAATATGAGGTACACCTACCGCAACCATTGAAATTTCAGAAATGTCAAGGAATTCAAACTGATTAGTAACCTCACGAATTTTTTCTATTTGTGTATGACTAGTAATTGGAATAGGGTTTGGTGAATCAAAATAAATAGATTTCATTTCTGTTTTATAAGTTGAAACTAATTCTTTTGGATTAACTATATCCCCAGTTAGTTCTTTATAGTTCTCACCAAGATATTTTCCGATACATCTAACCCCATTACCACAAAATGGTACCTTTGAACCGTCTCTATTATAATATGTCCATTTTGTTTTCATAGAATTTGTTTCAGATTCATTTAATCTTTCTAAGAATATAATCCCATCTAATTTCTCGTCTTTTTCAGATTCAGTTTTAACAAATTGAGACCACTTTTTCTCTTTAATGAATTCGGCTACAATTAAGATATTACCAGAAGCTGAGTATTTTCTAATTCTTGGATTATTATATTGGGTCAAGTCCATTTTGTCATATAATCCAGGTTTTTGTTCCGAAATCCAATCGATATATTTAAGACAACCATTTGCAAAGATATTTCTATTCTTAGCAGTATGTTTAATAACTATTTCTTCATTTGAATTAGATAATACCAAAGTATGTTCACCAAAAACTTCTTCTTCTCTGATTGACTCGACTTGACAGTCTCTATTTAATTTACTAACCCATGATTTTGCAGTTCCACTTGGTGCATCTTTTTTATTAATATGATGTGTTTCAATCATACGACATGTCCAATCATCTGGAAGTTTATTAATAATATTACTAAAGTCTATTATAGTTGGTACACCGTCAGAAAAGTTAGTAATATGTGCAACTGGTGCGGTAATAGAATATTGTTCAATCAATTGCATATCAAGTTCACCGGTAGTTCCAATTATTAATGGTACTCGTAAGTTAGCATCCATTAAACGTTGAATTAATAGGTTAGTAGCTTCTGGTGTTGAAACATCAATAATAACATGTTTGTCATTAGATAATAGTGATACATTCAAGTCTCTATTAATTGGTCCAAGATAAACAATGTCATCAATATTATTTAATTCTTCAACAATCATATTACCAAGTTTTCCGGTAGCACCAAGAACTGACACTTTAGTTTTATTAAAATTATCAATTGTTGTATTTATTCTATTAACACCAATTTCTAGATCAGTTTCATCATAATACGATATACTTAATCTAATATAATCAGTAAAAGTATTTTTATTAGAGGTAAACTTCCATCCTGGATGAAATTTAACTTTGTTTTTGATGGCATCTTCTAATAGTTCATTCGCTAGAATATCTTTTACTTTAATCCAAACAAAGTAACCACCTTTTGGATCAGTGAATTCAATCAGTCCTTTATCTCGTAGAGGAGATAGTCCTCGACAAATTGTTTTACATCTAGAACCAAGAAAATTTTGACATTCAATTATATATTTATCTAATTCGCCATTGTCTATTATTTGTTCTGTTAAATAAGAACTTAATACACCAGTTCCGCCTGTTGAATCATAAAGCCCACAATTGGAAATTGTGTCAATAACATTATCAGATTGATACTGAAATCCAAATTTACCATTTTCATAAATCCACCCTAGTCGTAATGATGGTGCTAGAATTTTAGAAAAGGAACCCATTGAAATTATATTAGGATGATAATCGGCTAATGGTAGCAATTTCTCATCTTGATCTTCCCACGAAAGAAAATGATAAACTTCATCGGCAATAATATGAAAATTATTATAAATATCACATAAAGCAGCTAATTTTTGTCTTTTTTGATGAGACATAGTAATCCCAGTTGGATTATGATTAATTGGAATAGTATAGAGAAATACTTTTTCTTGATTATGACAATGTAATTGTAATTGTTCCTCTACTATTTCCAAATTAATACCATCTTCGTCCATTGAAATTGGAATAACATGTAATCCAAATTCTTTAAAGATGTTAATCATAATAAAGTATGTTGGGTCTTCAACTAGAATTGTATCTTCTTGATACATATATGCTGTCATAATTAAATGTAAAGCATGTGTTACTCCATTAGTAATAAATAATTCATTTTCATTAACAACATATTCAAAGTCTTGTTGATAACTTTCTTCATCAGGAATATCTTGATAACATTTCTTAGTTAACCATTCGGCCATTTTCTTTCTAAATCGTTTATATCCTGGAATATCGCCATATTGTAGTACTTCAGGATTACTTTCCTCGTCGATGAATTTTTTCATAGCATTTTTTATCAAATCTAGGGGTAACTTTCTGTTATCTGGTTGTCCCACTCCTAAATTAATCATTATATCACTTGATGGTACGTCGTATTGACCGTATGTTGGCATTAGAATAAGTGGTATTTACAGTTTAAATAAATTTGTCAATTTTTATTCTAAGAAAATCTTTTTATTTAAGTATTTTAATAAGGTTAAAGGTATTTTAATTTATATATTAATGAATAATGATATTACATGTTTTATTTGCTTTGAAGAGAATATAGATACAATATTAAGATGTTGTAATAAAAGAATACATGGTAGCTGTGTTAAACAATGGTGGAATATTAATAATATACGTTTAGAAGAATCTGTTTGCCCTCATTGTCAACAACCTGCTATATTAGAACATTTTAATAGTAGACAAGTACCAATTAATAATTCGGAATATATAGCATATCCGCCGAATATAATATCTGATGCACGAATAATTATACCTAACAATAACTTTAATTTAACAAATGAAGAAATACAATTAATAAATTTAAATAGTAATAATATTATACCTCGTAATATGTTTTATCACGAAATAAATTCGGATGAAGATAATAATATAATCTTCAATATTTGCACATGTTTGTGTATAATAATATTAATAATATTAATAATTTTAATTTTAATCCTCTTTGGGATAATTATAATAAAATAATTTTATAGACTATTTTCCATCGAGGTAACATGTCCGTCTGGTCCTCTTTCTACTAATAATTTATCTATTACTATCATTCCGTTATCCCATCCATCCATTTTCTTCAAATCATTAATAACTTTATCAGATCCATAATAGTCATGTTGAACGACACTATTATCCTTAAAATCATGACCCAAAGTAATTACCTTAATATCGTTAATAACCATAACATGACCAGACTCTAGTACAATATTATAGATATAGTCAATCTCTACATTGATAGATGATAGTATGTTAATTGGAAAAACCCATTCATGCTTATGCTTTCTTGTTTCATGATGAATTGGATGCCATGGTGTAATTAACATCCCGTTGATGTTAACCATTTCCAGATTATCATTAACTGAAGTTTTAACAACACACTTGATAGTATGACCTCCAATAACAATATCATCTTTTCGTAAATCTTTAACTTGTTTCAAAGTATTGTCACTCATTAGTACCATACTATTGCCATCAAAACACCCTCCTCCAGAATTCATATAACTACTCATATTTGTAGGAGCTACATTTCTGGGAACACTTCCAGCGTTACCAGAATATACAGTTTGTCTAACAGCTCTAACTGATGGTTCAGGAGGTGGTGTATTACAAAAGACTTCTTCAATCTTGTCTCTCAAATCAGAGAATACTTTTCCGCCATATAGTTGTACTCCTGGATCTTTAAAATTATTACAAATTTGTAACTCGTGAGCTCGTTGAATTGACAAGAGATAATGTTTACCCCATTTCACAAACCAATCGTGTCGTGAAACAGATTTCAGAATCTGTCCTTCGCCATCCGTATCACTAACAACATCATTTAGAAGTTTCCCTATTTTATCAGAACCACCCAAAGTTCTACTTAACTCTTCATATTTATTATTAACAAGTGTTATAGATCTTGCAATAGAATCATGAGTTGGTACATTATTAATACCAAGTAGATTTCCAATCAAGTCAATTACTTCTTGTCTACAATAGTGATAAGCAAATTCTTCTGTTACAATACCAAATTCAGAAATATTTGAGAATTGAATAACATGAGAACCAAGTTTAACACGAATGTTATCATCTGGAACTTTAATAATAAAATCTTTATCTTGACCATATTGAATTGAACTAATCGGAATATTTTTTATAACTTGTTCTGACCCAGGTACACCGGTAATAATTTCAATGGTAATATTATTGGTATAAGTTAACAATGTATTAGCAACAAAGTTAACAAATATTGTACCAACCATAGTTGCATCTGGAATAAACGAGTAAGTCCCCAAGCCATTATTAGCTATATTTCTAAGAAGAGAACTATCAAGGTCATATCCAAATCCAAAGGTGTTAATGCTTGCTTTAAGATGGTCTCTTTCTAATAATCTTTCTAATGAATTAATAATTCCTCTTGGCGGATTAATATTTGGAACACCGTCTGTAAATAATAAAATAGAGATATTTTTATTCTCAAATTCAGGATTATTAGCTACTTCAATTCCAAGACGTAGAGCATCCCAAATATTTGTAGTATTAGTAGGGTTCAAAGCATCTATTTTATCACAAACAATACTTTTATTTGTAGAACACATTTTAATTGGTTCTTGCAAGATTTTTGCAACATCAGAGAATGTAATTGCTGCAAAATAACCATCTACACAATTAATAACAGTTTTTATAGAATGCTTGATTAAATCTAAACGACTAAATCCATGTGATTCACCTTTAGATTCTTCGATAGAAGCATCGCAACCAGTAGAACCTGATATATCTATGAGACAAATAAACACTGTTTCTACCGAGGATCCTTCTTCTGGAGATTCAACTTTGACATGTAGATACCCATTATCATTAAAATTATGTTTGGTAACTTTTAAATTTGTAGTACCAATACTGGAACTAGCTAATAGATTACTAGTGTCAATGGTCACACTAGAACCTTTAGTGGCAGATTCAATCATACTTTTAACAGTATAATTAATCTTTAATCCTGCAATACTAATGACTGTATTAGTAATAGGTGAGCGATTGCTAGTTTGAAGCCATCTAGTGATAGCTTCTTTTTCATAGGTGATACCGTCTTCGGCCATCACAGGTACGTCGTATAACTCGTGAGTTATAGGACAATATAGTTCTTTAGGATAATATGAATTCATCAATAATAGTATATTATATATATACTTATATAATTTCAATCTTTTTTGAAGAGATATCTACTATCATAGATGTATTTCTACCTACCAGTTTATAATTATCAGTAACTGGTTCCGAAGATATAATCAAAGATTGATAATCTATGTATAACGAAGGTGGTTCTTCATGATTATTAATAAATCTTGAAATTATTATTTTCCGGTTATCACAATAAACAAGATTTGCTGAAATAACTATATTATGATATTCGTAGAATTCATTTAATAATTCCAAGAACTTATTCCAGGATTCTATTAGGTCTTGGACTGAATCTAGTATTGATAAAAAAATATAAAGTAATAATTCGGAATCTGTATTTCCTTTAATATGTACTAAATATTTAGCATTAATATATGATTTAAAAAATATATAGTTTAAGGGGTGTGCACTACCATTGTGCATCCAAAAATGTTCTTTATACCAGAAAGGATGAGTATTATCATAACAAATATCGTCAATAAAATGATGTTTAGTGGCTCTTATGTGTCCTATTAAAATATCACTATCCATAATATTATTCTGAATAAATTTATTATTAATATCATCTTTATACATTAAAGATGATTTATAAAGTGACCATTCTTTATTCTTTAAAAATAAAAAACCATAACCATCTTTATGATAGTTAAAATCTCTGTCATTATTTATCCCAGGTGTATTTTTTTCTGTATAAGATTGTAATAAAAATTTATCAACATATGTTTTTCTATATTTAAGATTTTTTAAAAATATTGCAATTCGACACATGGTAAAGTTTCTTAATATAAATTATATTTAATATATATAAACTATTTTAAAAATGTTTATTTTTAAAATAATTTGCAAAATATTAGTTGAGACCCTAAAAATAAAGATCATTAATCTCAAACTTGTATTTATCTTGTAAAACTAGAATTGATTTCTTAAAAAGAGTTGACTCATTCTTATTTATAGAATTCTTTTTATCTAATTTAATTAATTCTTTAATCATATCATGATATAAAGGATACCATATTCCAATTTCATTAATATATTTTTCATATAGAGCTAATATTATTTTTTTAGCAATAAATTGATGATGTCTATCTAAAGTTGGTTTATTTGTTGTTCTATATTCAATTAGATATTTATCAATATTTTGGTAAGTTACTTTTGGGATATCTTTAATTCTATAAGATTTTATTCTTTTTCTTATATCGGATCCAGTTTTTGATATTAAAATTGGGATTGCATTTGTTTTTAGTGTAAAAATCGTATTTGAATCTTTAGCAAGGTTTGATATACATTGTTGAGTTATGTTAAGATGATAATCTGGTAAATATTTTCCCAAAATATTTTCAATTTGACTTTTTACAAAACAAGAATATTGATAATAAAAACCAGGGTTACCATTATACAATACAATGATATTGATATCAATAATACCATATTCAAAATTATTTTGAGCAATAGAACCATATAAGTAAGCACTATTAACATCTTTAACTGTATTTAAAAAATTTTTTATATCGAATATATAAGGAAATAAATTAAACTGAAATCTATTACTTAATTCAGAAGTTAGATTGTTCATAATATTATATATTATATTAGATATAAATTTTTGATTTGTCAAGTATTTTTATTTTTATTATTATAATAAAAGTACCAAAGAATATAATAATTGATAGATTTCTTAACAATATTATGTAAAGTGAAGAAACGCTATTAACAGTTAGATATAATGTTTAATTGAATAAATCAACAACATTATTCTCGATTTCTTCTTTAATAATCGCTTCTTCAATATGGGCAGGCGTAATCCCATCATCAAACTCTCCATATAATCCTTTTTTATCATCCAAGTCTGATTTCAATTCATCCTCAAATAATTTACAATATTCTTCAATATCAACTTTATATAGTGCAGCTACTTCTCCAAAAGTAATAGTTTCCCAATTAGAATTTATTTCTTTAAATTTTCTTAGCTCACTAAAAGTTCCTTTTATAACATTCATATTATTAAATTGAATAATTTTATTTGATTTAGGAAGATTCATTTCTTCTAGACTATGAGTACAAAAGTGGTCATTATTTATTAATTCAAAACTTTTTATATATAAAGCAGCTCCTACACTTCTTGTTAAAATATCTTCTTTTGTTTCATTTTTTTGGACACCTCCTACTAATTGTTTTAAATCTAAATATTTTTTTTTATATTTTAAATATTTAGAATAATAACTATTTTCATTATTAATCATATAATTGTTATAGAAAAATATTTTTTTTAAAAAATTATAATTACTTTATTAAATTAATATAATATTTAAACTAACTGCTAATTTTCTTAGTTCGGTATATTCATCTGATTCAACAGTAATAATATTCGCATTATCTCTAATATAAGATTCTTTATTTATATACTTGTCAATCGATTTGCTAATTTTAAACCAATTACCACCCTCCTTCTTTTTAATTATTGATTTAAGTTTAACTAATTGAGAAAACCCACTAATAGTAAAATTATCAACACCATTAGTTATTCTTAATGCAAATCCAGCACCACCTATCATATCCATCTTGTTTTTTAAAGATTCTTGCAAGTTAATATATTTATTTTTATATTTTAAATATTTTTTATAATAATTAGTAGACATATATATTAGAATAGATGTTATTTATTATAATTAGTAGACATATATTAGAATAGACGTTATTATAATGGATCTATTTGAAATACCATATTCATTAATGTCATTTTAAACCCTCTAACAAATAAATAACCAAAAGTTTTCTCTTCATATCTAATCCAAAAATTTGGATGCTCAATACCCTCGAATCCTTTTAAGGAACTCATTAATTTATCTTTTCTCTCTATTATAGTCATTTGCATGAATGTTTTTTTGACGATGACTGGAGTGTGGTCACTAAATACAGTTAAAAAATTTTCTGGATATGTTAAATCCTTATGATAATTGGTATTCAGTTTAATCCAAATTCTTAAAATAATATTATCATCTGGTTTATTAGTATAAGTAACAGTAAATACATACTTGTCTTTTATGTTTTGAATTTTATCAAATCTCATTGTACCGACAAAAGTATTTTCATTTTCTAAATAAATACTGTAGACATGTACTGGACTTGGAGAAGATATTGTCCATTTTAAATCTTTGTTAAATATTAATTTATTACCTACAGCTTTAACAGTAGCGGGTATTACCCTTATATTCTCTATCGGTGTTGGTACGACGGTGGGTGTTGAGGGTCCAACAACTGCTTTAGTAATAGCTTTAAATAAGCCACCTGATTGGTCAGATATTGTATCTTTTAAACACATAGTACCGTCAAATGATATATTTTTAGACGATTCCGATAAACACGGATCCTCTTCTATTGTAATTTTTTTTCCAATGTTAACATATAAGATTAATTCAGGATCATTTCCATTCATTAATGCAATGAATGACGCTCTGAAAAACTTTTCCTCAAAAGTCATTCTATAGGTATTATGTTGATCGCATAAAACACCTGATTGTATTTCCCTCATTAGTTTATTTTCATATTCACTATCAGTAATGTATAGTTTGTACTTGTCATTTTCCATTATTTCAGGATTTATTTCTTTTATCTTATTTGCAACTTTTGAAATAGAAAGTTGATCAAACACTTCCTCATAATCTGATATTCGCCACTCTTGACTACATATAGTATATTTAAATAATATATCAGAAGCAACTTTATAGAATATATCATCCTGTCCATAATAGTTATCTTCTCTTCTTAGAGGTTTAACATGTTCCAGCGGACCAGTATAAGGCATCATTTTTTGTATTCTTGGAGCTGGTTCTGCCAATGGTTTATTAACTAAATAATAGGTTGGTCCGGGTGCTGAAGTAATTGTAACATTAATTATAATTGACCCTTCTTTTATTTCAACGAGGATTCTACTTAAAGGTATATCTAATTGTTCTGCATAAAAAATTTGAATAGTTCTCTTGGTATCTTTAATTTCATCATCCTCAAACTCTTTCAATTGTTTACTAGTATCGACCCTATGTTCAATAATAGCATCTATGTCATCTTCCAAATCTTCTGATTGTATATTTGTATTTAAAGTACCATCTACAAATATATTAATTTTCTTTTTTAACTCAGGTAATTCGGAAACATTTTTAATAATTTCAATTGGAATAGGACCCATTTCTGGTAAACCAGCAGTTGGTGTTTTATCTTCAGGAATATCTATAGTAAAATAGTCCTTATCTAACTCTAATTTATCTGAAAAATAAGTTTTAATTGTGTCTATAAATTGATTTCTTTTAACTTTGTTCAATTTACTTAATCCAATCTTTGATGTTATTTTATAATTAACTTGTGCTAATACATTTGGTGTATCTTCAACTAATGTAGCTTTTGTTTCCTTGATAGATAATTCTACCATAGTATTTATTAATGCATCAAATTCATTAGCTTTAGATATAGATATTAGTTTTTCACCATCTACCTTTACTATAGGCGCAATATCTGATTTAGAATCAATGAGACCTAAATATAAATATAAATCTGTTTCAGTTAAAAAGTTACTTTTTACTGTAAAAATATCCAAGTTCTTCTTGTTATTATAATTACCTTGATTATATAAAATATTTTTAAAATCAGATTCAACTATTTTACCATCTATTATTTTACTTTTATTAGTTACATTAATATTTCTTAAAAACGCAAAAAATATATGAAGATATCTTGATTCTCCTGTTTTAAGTGTTTCTAAAAATGATAAAATACATGTTAAAAACATATATATATAACCAGTTAAATCAAACATAAAAATAGAGTTTTTCCATCCTCCTTTAAGTTCGAATTTTGGTGTAAAAGTATTATCACTAAGTTTACCAATAATTAATTTCATATAATTCTCTGCAATTGCTTTTTCAAAAAGTGGTTCTAATTTATCGGAATGCTTATATAACTTTTCTTTCTTTATAATTTCAATTCCTTTTTGGGTTTTAACATTAACTTCATAATAAATCTTTTTTGGTTCCAAGTCATTAATAAACTTTCTTATATTGCTTTCCACTTTATTATCAATCTTATCAACTAATATATCAATAAATTTACTTATATCTAATTTATATTCTTTAGTTCCGGATGGTCCTATTAAACCAATATACTTATCTGTATACCCGTAATCATTATTATGAAAACTGAACATACGATTTTTGTAAATCCAAGTCTCTTTTGTAAATAAATCATTTTTTAACGCAGTTACTGACTTGTTCTTAAGGTTCTCTACATCATATCCTACTGTATATACCATAGTTCTATGAAAATCTTCTAATAGTTTTATTTTCCAATCTGGGACTATATTCCTATCTAATTTTTTATAATATTCAAACGTATAAACTATCAAAGATGTAATCATTATTAAAGTTATACTTATTAATTTTCTAGCTTTAATAATATCTACTTCTGAGTCAATTCTTGATTTTAAATTTGATACAAATATGTCCGGATCAGTAACTGATGCCGCATTCCATACTTTTTGAATTCCTTCAATTCCATCTGTTTCATAACTAACTATAGTATCATAGAATTCTTTCACAATATCTTTTATTTTTTCTAAAGGACTTTTATCTTTCTCTAACTTGTCACTTGTATTAACAGGCTTTGATAAAACTGTTATTTTAATAAATTCATCAGAACATAATTTATCATCCTCTTTTGGTACAGATTTAATATTAATTGTCATTATTATAGATCCTATTGACGGTATATTACCACTGACATCATTACTACCACTACCGCCAGTCAGTTCAGTTGTAGCAAATATAACTTCTATAAGTTCTATCTTTTCCGTTAATCCTAATTCTTTTGCGTAATATTCTCGAATTTCTTTTTTTATCTTATCTTGATCTATTTTTGCCAGATCAACATTTTCAATTTTATTAATAATTTGTGAATTAATTCCTTCTGGTAATCCAGTTGTCTTGACATCTACTGAAAGTATACCAGAATCTTTAAATAAATCTTTGATTTTCTTTTTTGTACCGTCATTCGTAGCAATATTCTTAATATCCTCTTCTGACCTTTGTTCCTGGGGTTCATTATCATTATCAAAAGAAATAGAAAGTTTAATTATTATATTACCATCCTCTTCATTTATTGTAACAATAAATCTATCTTTTGGTCTATCTAATTTTCCAGAAAAAAATTCAATTAATTTTGTTTTTAATTCTTGGTAATTATCTTCTGTAGAGATGCCTCCCCCAGTTACATTTTTGACGGAGTCTTTCTTATTATCGGATGCTGGTGGTTTGACATCTACGGCTTTCTTATTTTTGGATGATGTTGGTGATTTACTATCTACGACTTTTTTATTCTCAGATGTTGATGCTTCACTATCTACGACTTTTTTATTCTCAGATGTTGATGATTTACTATCTACTACTTTTTTATTCTCAGATGTTGAAGAGGGTGATGATTCACTATCTACGACTTTTTTATTCTCAGATGTTGAAGAGGTTGATGATTCACTATCTACGACTTTTTTATTCTCAGATGTTGAAGAGGTTGATGATTCACTATCTACGACTTTTTTATTCTCAGATGTTGAAGAGGTTAATGATTCACTATCTACGACTTTTTTATTCTCAGATGTTGAAGAGGTTAATGATTCACTATCTACGACTTTTTTATTCTCAGATGTTGATGATTCACCATCTAGGACTTTCTTATTCTCAGAGGTTGATGGTTTAATTTTAAATAAAATATATGAATCTAACTTTTCTGGTAAATTATCTGTTTTAATTTCTATATTTAGAATTTCACCTGGTATTAAACTATTTAATAATGTTTTAACACCCTCAGATTTTGCAGTTGATTCTAATGTTGTTCTATCAATCGAAACTTTATTAATAGGTTTCTCTTGACGATCCATGTTTGATTCATTAGATGATTCATTAGATGATTCATTAGTTGGTTCTTTAGTTGGTTCTTTAGTTGGTTCTTTAGTTGGTTCTTTAGTTGGTTCTTTAGTTGGTTCTTTAGTTGGTTCTTTAGTTGGTTCTTTAGTCGAGTTAGTAGTTAATTCTTTAGTAGAGTTAGTAGTTGGTTCTTTAGTTGGTTTTTTAGTTGGTTTTTTAGTTGGTTTTTTAGTTGGTTCTTTAGTTGATTCTTTAGTTGATTCTTTAGTTGATTCTTTAGTTGATTCTTTAGTTGATTCTTTAGTTGATTCTTTAGTTGATTCTTTAGTTGATTCTTTAGTCGATTCTTTAGTTGGTTTTTTAGTTGGTTTTTTAGTCGATTCTTTAGTCGATTCTTTAGTAGAATCAATAGTTGGTTCTTTGGTTGATTTATTATTACCTCCAACTTGATTTAGATTTAATGAAATTATATTCCTAGTATTACTTTTAATATCTAATTTTATAATTTTCTTATCATGTAATTTATAATTTTTATTTTTTTTATCCATATAGTAAAAATAGAATTTAATTATTATTTTAAACAATTATTAAAATAATAATTAACATACTATTATTTTAATATTATTTGCCGTTCAGTTAAATATGAAATTATTTAGTTTTTAAGCTAATATATAGCTTAGAATTTTTAATTAATTTAGGAATATAAATACCAAGTATACACCCAATTATAATACCAATTACTTCAGCCCATAAAGCAGTATCTTGTACACCTGATATATTTTGAACAAACTTGCCAATAAATGTACCAACAAATGCTCCTAAAAAGTCACTAAAAGTATTCCCCCAACCAGCTGATTCTAAATTATCTAATTTTTTCGATCTGAATATAGGATCTAGAGAAGACATACCAAAGTATAGACCTCCATTATCAATCATACCAAAAATTGTACTAGATACTAAACCAACTAATATACCGCCAATAGTTGCACTTTTACCAGTAAATCCAAGGAAATCGTTTATTCCATCACCTTTTTCTTTTCTTGTGAAAAATGCAGCTACAAAAGATAATACGATTAAAATAACACAAACTAATACTAAATAACCAATTGATTTCCATTCCTTTGATGTTACTGGGTCTCCAGGTTGGGGCTCAGAAGTAGTACTGGGTGTCTCACTATCTGTCATATATTCTTTAAAAACTTTTTTACGATTATTTTTAACTTTCATTGTATATATAGGATTATAAAATTTTGAATTTATTTAAAATTTTTAAACAGTTTTTTAATAAATTTAGGTAAAATTAAACAAAATGTAATTTACAATATATACTATTATATATCACAAGTACTAATTTATAATATTAAATAAAATTTCAACTGCATTATAAGCAGCTCCTCTTAATAATTGGTCTCCTGAAATCCAAAAGTTCCATCCAATATTTTCTGGTAAAGAATAATCTGGTCTAATATGTCCAATATATACTTCATTTTTATTTGATGATATAATTGTATCAGGAAATATACAATTATTTTTATCATCTAATAAAACTATATTTTTATCATTTTGTAATAATCTAATAATTTCTTCATAAGTTATCGGTTTTTTAAATTCAATATTAACACTTTCACAATGACTTCTAACCGTTGGAACTCTAATACAAGTAGCTGTTAGCCTTAAATCATCAAGATTAAATATTTTTCTAGTTTCATTTATTAGCTTCATTTCTTCAGTATTGTAATGATTCTCGGTTAAAGGAGAATTATGAACAAAACAGTTACTTACATATTGTCTATTCCAAAAGGTGGTTGTTAAAGGTTCAATATTAGAATATTGTTTCATTTGTAATTCCAACTCTTGTAATCCCTCTTTTCCAGCACCAGATGCTGCTTGGTAAGTTGATACTACTAATCTATCAAACCCAAACTCTTTTAATGGTTCTAATAGACATGATAAGATAATAGTACTACAGTTTGGATTAGCAAAAATATAATTTTCTATTTTTGGAAAATTAACATGCGGTATAACCAAAGGTACTTCCGAGTGCAATCGTAATGCACTAGAATTATCAATTAATATAGATTTAGTACCTTTAATTTTTTGATAAATTTCTAAAGCTAGATCTGAACTTGAACAATTGATAAATACATTTATTTCATCAAAATTAATATCATCGCATGTTTTTATTATTAATTTATCATCCCTAAAAATAATTTCTTTACC
>JGI20160J14292_10000680_pt1 | contig 30118 bp, 20 predicted proteins | sample COG_10_FD_14292 | JGI IMG/M metagenome (IMG submission 14292) | reverse complement strand
CTACGACAACAATGAGTATGGTCCTGTTTGCAAATCACAAGATCAATCTTGGTCTTTTTATACAAAGGAAACGGGCACATGCGGCCCCGATACCGTAACTAGTCCCGAAATGTGTCAAGCGATTGCTGAACAACCAGTGGCAATAAATAGATTTAGCGATATTACTGAATTATTTGACCCCGCAGCCGAATGGTTCTTCTTACCCCCCGGCTGCCAATGGTCTGCTGACCTCGGGTGGGAATTTAACTATCCCGATAGTCAAACGGACTGTAGTAGCGATAAACAATGTATCTGCCAATATAGTTTGAGGCCTGTTATTCTGAGTTGCCGCGTTTCATCTGAACAAAATGCAAGTCCATGTTCATGTGGTACCAATACAATAACTATCTATAACCTGTGGAACTCGATTACATGTCAGGCGGGCGAGTATTGTCATGACAATGATAGTGGTCCTGTTTGCGCTGACCAACCTCAATGTCGAGCCCCATCTGAAGAAAATGCAAGTCCATGTATATGCGGGACGGGCGCTAGCGCCATTACATGTCAGGCGGGCGAGTATTGTTACGACGGTGTGACTCCGGTTTGTTTGCCAGCATGTAAATATACGAACGGTCTTTTCCCCAATGAGGAGGATTGCCAATGTGGTAATTATGCTTGTGCCATGCCAAAATCGCCTGTTTGGGAGTTTGCCTCGCGCGCGTCGAGTTGTTCCGAGTATGGCGAAGTCATGACAACAGAGGAAGAATGTAAACAGTATGCAACGATCAATTCGTTGACATTTGGTGGTACCCTGAATCAAACAAGTTCTCCATATGGATGTATTCAAAGTAAAAACGATATGACCCGCGTCGTTTTTAATATCGAACAATCTTCCGCCGTTATTTGTTCTGATGCATATCCATGCATATGTAAATCATTTGTTAGTGCGGATGCCGGATGTCTGGAATCTGATGGTGGGCAGGGTTGTTGGAAATTTTCTAAAAGTATACAGGGCGGACACGCAGAAAGGTCAGAGAGCTTATTGCCGTCCGGTTGTAATATTCTGAGGCCGCACCCATTTACCTCGGAAGCGGATGTAAGCACAGTTTTTAATACGAAGGGGGGTGACGACATCGCGAATTGTGCTTTTGGCGATTGTTCGGAGATCTGCACAAGTACCACCATCAATAAAATGCTTGGAAATTATTGTGTCGAAAAAGAATCATTGTGCATTTCTAAGGGTTTTTTTCACGAGAGAAATGATATATGGGCAAATAAGTGTGAAATAAACCAAGAAGCGAAGTTACGGTGTCATTGTGGCGATAACATTTGCGAAGCTGGTCAATTCTGTCTCCCCGACGGAACTTGTAAATTAATTGGTGAGTGTCCCACTGGTATTGGACTCTCACATAGTCAGTGTACATGTGGTCATTCGACGGAGATATGTAACAGTTTGTATTACGAGTCTATTGACCCGTGTCCCGCAGAAGACCGAATCACTACCGCCGAAGAATGTGAACGCGCCCGTCAATATTTCCAAGGAAAAACCAGTTATTGGGCTAATACTGAGCGTTTCGAGGAGAATGGTAAAGATTTCATGCCGTCGGGTTGTGTTGGCCTGATCTTCCCCACAATCGATTCTTTGAATAACTATGTTGTTGTATGGTATGACGAGAGCAATACCCGAACATGCAAAGACTCGTTTAGATGCAATTCTCACATATGTAAGAAAAGCGAGGTGTCCACAAACGAGATCGAGCCATTTTGTAAAATTACAAATGATGGAGGTATGTGTCAAGCTGCATATGATTGCGAGAATAACCAAGGTGCGTTATACAATCCGAACGTGGTCTATCCATTTGCAAAAAATCAGTGTTTGTGTCATAGTGGTGATATTGAGGATATTTGTGAATCGGCATTGACAATGGATATTGAACAGTGTGAAAGGATCCCAACAGAAAAGGAGGTATGTGAGGCAACTTCCCGTAGTCATGGGCTGAAATGGGGAGGAGAATTAAGACAATCAGAACCTTCTATACCACCAGGATGTGTTTTGTTGGTCAATCAAAAGGTCGTTTTCAATCCTTCTGTAAATAGTGGGGGCTCGACCGTTAAATGTGTGGATTCTTTTTTATGTCTCGGCCATGTTTGCGCTGATACTTGCCCATATGACGGCAATTTGACGTCAGTGTCTTCGCTTACCGCCTGCGAGGAAAAAGCCAACGGTAACGGCATACTTTTTGAAGTTATTGCGAATCCGGGACATGCACTTGGTTGTATTATGGATTATGATTTGAATAGGATGGCTTACAATACATTTGAAATCGAGGATACTATAACGAAATTTAGTACCAATCAACATTGTGGAAAAGGTGCCCTTGGCGAATACGTTCATTTAACAAAAGACGAATGTGACAAATATGCAATCGAAGACCCTGAAAATATTAAGGCAAATGGCGAACCGAGGAATCCAAATGGCGCTCGTTATGAAGCAGGCAGGACAGATTTTCAGGGCGGCTGTTCTTATCACGGCCACTACGGCTATTTTTGGAATGCTTTAACAACGTCAACTGGAGGTCGCCATCGACCTCTTTGTATGATCAGAGACATAGCGGATATAGATTGTGTGGGCGATTGTTCACGACATGTATGCAAACGCCCCGAAGAAAAAGCATTTTGTGATATAGACGGAAAATGTTATAACACAAAACAACGCGAACCGCCCTGTGGTTTTGGCGAAGGTAATCATTACAACCCGGATGAGTGCGCATGTGGAAAAGATACATGCAGATCCGCAATAAGAGCGATTGGCGCAACGTGTAAAAATCAACCGATGACAATAGAAGAATGTAAAACAGCTAGCACGACCGCTGGTATTCTATTTTTAGGAATTTTGGGCAAAGATTACGGTCTGGATTACGAGGCGGACAGAATGGCTAAGTATCCGCCCGGGTGTTCATTGGCTGGCCTTATTATAAATGGCAACTATGGAGTACATGGTCTCTGGAACCCGAACGCAAACTCAACTGCAGTTTGTGGAGAAGAGTCTGTGTGTAAAGGACACTTATGTATGCAAGAAAATTGTAAAAAGCTTCCTCAAACAAAAGATGATTGCGAGAAATTTGCAATGGATAATGGGTTAGATTTCGCCGTCAAATATGTCAGCGAGTACTTTGGCGAAGTTAAGGGATGTGTTTTCGAACCATATTATAAAAACTTCGATAAAGTTACAAACCCTTGGATACTTTGGTACGATAACCAGTACGACGAGCTCGTATGCGGAGAGGACCGCACGTACGACGCATGCAGGAACCGCGATTACTGCCTCCCTCCTGAACAAAAAGCATTCTGTAATAGAGAATATGGAATTTGTTCAAATGTATGGAATCCATCATGCACTGATGCCACGACAGTACAGATTGAACCGAGCGAAGAATGTCCGCAGGGGTATGAAGAGATAAGTAGCGCAAAAGATTGTGCGAAATTCGCAGAACAGACCGAAATAATGATCGTAGAATACAGTCTTCGAGAGACCGGTACTTGCGAAGACGGCGGCGGAACAATCATTACAGACCATGAAGAATGTACGTTGGCCGCCTTCGAGCTCGGAAAGTCGAAGGACCTCAAAACGGCCGGGATTGTCGATGACGCTGGATCGCCACCCGGTTGCTTATTTAACCCCAGTTGGGGTACAGGTTCAGCTCCTCAGTTTAACAATCCTCAGTTTAACAATCCTCAGTTTAACAACATCGGTGAACAAGAATGTGGAGCAAATGGATACCATTGTATCTGTAAAAAACTGACTGTGAACCCAGACGAGACGTACACTTATGGAAATATTTTTAGCCTCGGATCTTACAATGATGGCTGTTTATTGGTGGATAATAAAGCATATTACAACGACATTTCCATTTCCAATTATGAACATCATAAAACGCGCCGACTTTGCGCAGTGGAACCCGAACCCGAAGGCTGCCAATGCGCAGAAAATGTATGTCGCGCCGGTGCCCGTTTCTGTGAATTTGAACAATGTACACAAGAAAGGGCTTGTAATCATATTGACGGCCAAATCGAAAACAGTGAAATAGATTGTTTGTGTGGCCAGGCCATGTGCACAGATACGACCGGCTTTTTTTGTTCGGCCTCTGAAAATAGATGCGCGAAAGGACCACCGTGCGCCAATACCAAAGGACAAGATCCGAACGAACAGTGTTTGTGTGGCGATAATACATGCGAATCGGGAGAATATTGTTATATCCCGGAAGATAATTCGCCCATGGAGATACCATCGGTGAATAAAGGGGGCAATCCAACACATTATCCACTCTCTCTCTGTGAAGGGGATTGCGATAATGATGACCAATGCGAGGAAGGTTTGAAATGTCATCAACGCGATAACGGTGAGCCAACACCCGGGTGTGATCACGATTCGGCAGTGCCTCCCCTTCACGACTTTTGTTATGATCCAACAGCCCTTTCACAGACCAAAGCAGTTTGTTCTACCGAACGAAATCGGGTGGGAGAAATCGACATATGTTCATTTAATTATGTCGAAAAGAATAACAATAAATGTTACTGTGGAGGTAATATTTGCAGCGCTGATGAGCCATATTGTTTACACAGTGAAAGTTCATGTTCATCCGAAGTAAACAGACCACCATGTCAGGAAAATCAGCCACTGGACGAATGCGAATGCAGTGCGAATAATGCCGAATATTGCCCGATAAATGGCAAGGCACTGTGTGGTTCGGATGGAAAATGTAAATTTCCGGATAATTGTGACCATACAGGGGGTCAATTTGCCAATACTGTTTTTTGCAGATGCGCGGCCGATGGAAGCGCCCCGACATCTGATGCGTCCAATTGTGATGATAATAGACCGTATTGCGGCCCATCGGCCAACGGTCATCTTATATGTACCGCAAAGCCAACGTGTGATACAGATGTGAAAAAAACCACAGTCCCATGCAGTTGTGAAATAAATGGCGAGTTTGTAACATGTGCCGTCGGCCAGTATTGCAATCGCCAAGTGGGGAAATGTACGGCTGAGATCCCGTGCGAAAATACAGACGGAATGGTACCAGGGCCGGCATGTGCTTGTTTTAGCGATATTTGCCGCGATGGTCAATATTGTCATGGCGATACGTGTAAAGACTATCCAATGTGTACTGACACGTCTGGCAAAAATCCTGTCTCCGAATGTGGTTGTGGAACTTTTGAAAGTAATATGCTATGTTTCACCGGGCAATATTGTAATGGAATTTCATGCGAAAATGAACCATTTTGTTCCGCCGATGGCAATAACGACAGATGCGTATGCTCCTCACAAGCAAAAGAGACCATTATTCAACCGACGACGTATTGGCAGGGATGCCTGCCAGGGCAAAACGCCCCCACTTTCAAGGGACCTGTTTATCAAGACTTGGCGAAAGATGAGTGTTCTGAAATTGCATCCATTTATGATTACCCTTTTGTAGAAATACCGCAAGGAGATAGTCGGGCCGCGTCGAAACCACGGTTCTGTTCGGTCGTTGATTCGATAGTATACTACAATGAAAACTATCCTTACGATTGGTTTTCCAGTAATAATGAGCGTTGCAACACAGGTAACGAGACATGTCTATGTAAAACTGCCAATCCAGAACAAAAGGTTATCTGTTCCAAAGAAGAATCCTGCATGCAAGAACTAACGCAGTGTTCAATATCGAACAAATTTGGGGAAGAATTGTCCGATATAGCATGGCCAGATAACCCAAACGTGTATGGGCCATGTACTAACGACGATATTATTCTCAATGGCCAAACATGCATCTGTGGTTCTACTTTCTGTAAAAAAGGTAAAAAATGTTCTGGACACGATGGCGCGAACCCTACCTGTGAATATCCGCCCGCCTGTCAGGAAGGTATGAATGCAGAGGGGTGTAGATGTAATGACCTTGAAACATGTGTTCTTGGAGCCGGCCTCTATTGCCATAACTCCGTGTCAGAGATCGTAACCTCTGATACTTGCGCGGACCATGGACTCACACTCATGTCAGAGAATGAATGTCGTATTTGGGCAGAACAAAAAGGATATGGATTTGGGTCGATCGGTGCTGCTGACCAGGATACGTTCGCATCGGGTTGTAGCACTGATTTTGTCCAGGGCGTTTGGTGGAATCCGAGTGTAAGTAGTCCAAAACAGTGTCGTGAGGGTACAGGTGCAGGTTATTGGAGGTGTGTTTGCAATACTCGCAATCAAAACCTTTGTTCTCAAGATCTGTGCCAAAAAACAGATGGCACCGAGAAAAATACGCCAGAATGTGCGTGTGGTATTGCTGACTGTCAGCCGGGCCAATACTGTAATTCCGCCAAAAGCGAATGTTCATCAGTCGATATATGCGATACCTCTGAGGATCCGATTACTGCCGAATGTCGGTGTGGTTCGAGTCAAGAAACGTGTCAGCCGGGTGAGTATTGTTATACCGGACTAGAAAAATGCGTTTCTGAGCCCCCGTGCGACCATCAAAACGGTCTCGAACAAAATGACGAGGCGTGCTATTGTAAAACAGCCCTGTGTGATGCCGGTCAATATTGTTCCGGAGATTTGGCGGAATGTTCATCCGATGGTATCTTTTCTGGTTCGCCAGTTTGTCAACATCAAGACAAAACAGTCGAGAATCCTGACGAGTGTTGGTGTGGCTCCAATAAATGTTCTAGAGATGCTTCTACGGGGATGGTGTGTGACTATTCGAAATCAGAATGTTCGCACTTCACATGTAATACACAGGAAGCTTGGTATTCCGATACGTGTCAGTGTGGCGATAATGTTTGTGTACCGTCATCTGGCTTTCAATGTTCGAGCGACTTTGAATGTACATTCGCGGCCGAATGCAAATATTTGTATGGCGAGGGGGAAAATGAAGTAAATTGCAAATGTGGTGACATTGAATGCAATCGAAAGGAACCGTATTGCCATCGTGACTATGGCTGTTCCGCGGGTCCAGAGTGGCGGAGTCCACCGGTCAGCGGTCCACTTATCAGCGCCTGTGATTATATCGACGAGGAACAGCCGAATATGAACGAATGCCTGTGTGGAACCAGTATTTGCGGCGATAAAAATCTTTGCAAGGCGTCTGAAAATACGTGTACGCCAATTCCCGATTGTACGCATCAACAGCCATTGATTCCGAACGACGGAAAATCATGTACATGCGATTCGGATGGACTCTTTTGTCATAAAGGTTCTGCTATATGTGATCCCGCGGCCGGTATCTGTGACCCATTGGTTCAATGCGAATTCAGTAATAATAATACAGAAAACTCGCGTGCTTGTACATGTGGTTCGGAGACATGCACAAGCACGACAGGTCTCATATGTGACGGTTCCTCGTGTTATAAACACGAACCGTGTTTGAATGAGCTCCCGTTCGAATTAAACGAACGCGCTTGTCAATGTGGTGAGACTCCATGTGTCAATTACCCACACTGCTCGAATCTTTGTCAGAGTGGTTCTTACTGTTCAACAAAGTTTGAGCATTGTAGTGACGGTCCTGGATTCAGGGGATATATACCAAAAGTAGATGGCGATTGTCCAGCACTGGACACAGAGTCTATTCTGACTGAGACAATGAATGTAACGTCCGCCCAAACTATATTGTCAGTATATGGACAAGAATCATTCATAAGTTTTGGCAATGATTGCTCTAATTGTTCCGGCGGAGAATTGCCAGCACCTAGTCGAGTACCACCAATACAAGTCAATAACGAAGAGTGGTGTGTATATGCACCCGTCTGCGCACAAACGGACGGAATAAATCCAAATGATGGTTCTTGCGCTTGCATTGCCCAGGAAGGCGGAATATTCTATTGTCACGAATATCAGAAATATTGTTCAACAGGCTGTCATGAAAACCCCAAATGTCCATTTACATCCGGAATCTCACAGAATGAACCGTGTGCATGTGGACAATATTTACGCCCTTGTGATGATGAGAAACCATTTTGTATTGAAGACCTTAATGACGGAACTTGTTTCAATTCTACAATTTGTTCTGAAGCCGATGGTCTGATGAAGACTTCAGAAGATTGTTTTTGTGGAGAAAACAAAGTTCATTGTAGTACCGGGCTTTATTGTATTGCATCCGAGGACGGCGGGACTTGTCTTCCAGAAGGACCCTGCCAGAACATGTTCGGTTCTGAGCAAAATTCCGAAAAATGTCGTTGTGGTTCGGTGGATAACATGTGTGATCCTGACCAGTACTGCTTTCACGACGATGATAATAGTATATGCGACGGCGAGGCCATTCAAATTTGTGATTCAAAAGAGGGATTTATTATTTCAACCGAAGCGTGTTGGTGTGGCGCCGAAAAATGCGATGCGAACCAATACTGCCATAAAGATAGCGGCAAACAATGCCGCGATAGTCCGAGATGTTTGTATTCCGAAGGAAAACTTCAGAATATCGAAGGGTGTGATTGTTCAGGACACCTGACAACCAGCGAAAAACTTTATTGTTATTCTGATCCAGGACGCGTCAGCGAATTTCCAAATGAAGTCTTTTCAAACGGCGGCTACATCCAAAAATGCGACCTATCTGGACAGAAGGCGCCAGAATCGAAAAAATGTCTATGCGGAATTTCCAAAGAATGTGGCGATGAGTATTGCATCGGAGGCATTCCCTTTGACGGGGACAATATTGGGTACCTTTACTCTTGCGAACAATTCAAAAACGAACTGGGTCCGTATGCGGGAGAAAACACAGACAAATTAGTCAGTTTTTGTCAACAAGGTTATGACACAAACACATGTGATTATGACCAAACAGAAAGTAATAATGCCTGTGAATGGGGAAAGAAACTCAAAGAACATCATGAAAACGATGTAAAATGTGACGATAAACCTGCCTGTGGCGACTACACTCGTTCGGAAACGAATCCTGGCGAGTGTTGGTGTGGCGATAAAAAATGTACAGCGGATACTGGTCTCACGTGTTCGGCTTTAAACGGCGGCCGTTGTGGGGATCCAATGTGTTCGGACAATCTTGCAATAGAAAATATCGGTTTCAAGTGTTCATGTTCGCCTAACAAGAGTTCATTTGGACCCGTCTGTGCTCCATCTTTAGATAGTGCCAGACAATTATGTTACTACCCGGACGACAACGCGAAATGCGCGCCGACCGATAGTGAACCCGAAACCGGCGACTATCTAAAGTGCGGATGTACCGACAAATCATTGTATGAATGTACCTACAAGGACGGCCTGATTCGAAATTTGGACACTTCTGACATCTGCGCATGTGGCGAAACCGTATGCAAACCCGGTCAATATTGTAATGCCGAATTTTCAATGTGTGGCGATACTACAGTTCAATCATGTCAATATCAGGAAGGACTCAGAGTAAATCCGACGAATTGTTTATGTGGAACGGAGCCGTGCGGTTCCGGAGGATTTTATTGCAATCCAAAACGGGAATGCGAAGGCACGGGAAGCTGTTTCTGTCATAAAAAATTATGTAGTGATTTCCAAGATCCCGATTCATTATGTGACTTTGAGGGTTATGGGGCCGGCCTCGTAAAAGACGCTCAATGTGCGGGAACAACCTGCACGATAGACGATCTAAAAACATGCTGCAGGGAATGCACAAACGAATTTAGAGTCATAGATGGAGTATGTACACGCGCATGTACCCCGACCATTAGCGTGGACGATGAAAGTATTCCTTTGTGTCAGTCTGGCTCGTTCTTTCCCACAGTAATTAATTGGAATGCGACGCAGATAAAAAAGGATGCGAGTTATATCGCATTTCTCTCCAGAATGTCTCCGTTATACAGTGGTTATTGTAGTTCGAAAACGTGTTCCGCGGACGACCAAGATTTATGTTGCTTGCCTGCGCAACAATGTAAAACACAAGATCCTTATAATTTATGTGTCGGTGGGACTTACACGGGCGAATTCACAGACCCCGACGCATATTGTACTGGTATTGATTGTGAAGCCAAAGACTGTTGTGCTGAATTGTCATGTACGTGTGAGAATGGGTCACCAGCAGTTGGAAGACAATGCCCACAAGTTGGAACGCCAAAATGCATCGCTTGCGACACGGAATATTGGCTCAATGGATTCCAATGTGTAGAGGCGACGACATGCGATTCAACAGAGTGGGAATCCATTCCACTAGGAATAAGAAACGACCGCAGATGCACAGACATTAGGATATGCCACGAAACTCAATACCAAACGGTGGCGCCAGATCAAACAACGAACCGAGAATGTGAATACCTTACGGTTTGCAACGAAACACAATACATATCCAAGGAAAAAGAAACAGATACCAACGGCAATGCCATCTCAAATAGAGAGTGCGAAGACATTATTGAATGTAAAGAAAATGAATATGAAACCAAAACACCGACGAAAACATCAGACGGACAATACAAGGAAAACAGAGAATGTGCTACGATGACTGCAACGTGTGACCAAAATCATTATGAATCACAATCTCCAACGGCCACACGCGATAGAATATGTTCTCCTTATAACGTCACTTGCTCCGAAAATGAATTTGAATCGAGCCCGAGGACTGAAACGTCCGACCGCCAGTGTCAAACACTTACAGAATGCAACCTTGAAACACAATTTATAGCTCAAGAAAGACAGGCAAACAGTAACCGCATTTGTCAGAATCTAACGAAATGCCAGTCATATTCATATGAATTCGAAGAAAAAACGGAAACAACTGACAGAAAATGCCGAACCATTTCCAATTGTAGCTCTGGCTTTTTCATAGCCACCGACTATACAAACACCTCCGACCGCGAGTGCCAAGAATGGAAAACATGCACGACAAGCGAATATGAATCCAAGGAAGCCACAGAAACAACCGATAGAGAGTGTTCCACATGTGTTCCATTTGATAATCTCCCAAATTATAATCCAACATGCCTTGGATGCAGATTTGAAACAGATTGCGCATTTAATCCCGAATCTTTGGTCTCTGATCGCACAAAATGTTCGGGAATTACGTGTAAAAGACATATACTGGACGCAAATCATGCAGACATTATTGTGAAAGTGGACACTTGGATCCGATTTGAATCGAGGCGCGGTGGGGGATATACGTTTGAAAGCTCAGGCGCCATCGCGAATGAAACCATCAATACCGATTTAAATTACAGATACTTTCAGGTTGTATCTTCGGACGGGTTCATCAAAATAAACGGAACGGAATTAAAAATACAACAAGACTGTACGTTCGGGGAATATAAATGGCAAGGTTGTTCTGTGAGGTGTGGCACTGGTCAAGAATTGGGATTCAGAGGTCAAAAAATATTAGATGCGAAACATGGCGGCGCTGCATGCTCAGACACGCCAAAAACCACCACCCGTCCCTGTCAAGGACAATTCTGCCCACAAAACTGTCAAATAGAATGGAATACCGAATCGGATAAAACAACGCCGAAATTTGGCCCCTGCAATACCACGTGTGGAGAAGAAGGCCTCCAATACAGAAATTATAGCATTATTAAAGAACCAAAAAATGGCGGCAACGAGTGTCCGACAATCCTCCAACAAAGAGAGTGTATCGGTACAGATCCGGGCTATTGCGATTGCAATAAAAACGTCCTAGACCAATGCCAAGTCTGTGGAGGAAACGGAGACACCTGTCTAGGATGCGATAACGTACCCAATTCGGGGTATGAATGGAACGCATGTGGAGAATGTATGCCGAAAGGGGCGGCGTGCTCGCCACAAGCACATTCAAAATTTACAAAACTAACAAAAAAACAAGAAAAAAGCAAAAAGACAAAGACTATCATCACAAAAACGGTTGTACCCATTATAGCAGGAATACTGCTATTTGTGTCGGCTGTTATTGGAATAGCCGTTTACATATCCAAAAAGGATAAAAAATCAAACGACAGAGAAATTAGAGAGATTTTTCTCGCATAAGTTAGAAATAGTTTATTTTTAAATAAAGAAATACATTAAAGTGAATATCACTAAATGTCATGCGTACCTATTTACAATATACATAATGTCACTTTATGGTCGTGTCCAATAAACAGAAATGTTATTTTGGCTCCTGAAATCACGTTTCCTGTGAATAATACACCTTCTTCTTCTTTTGTCACACCGTCGCCCAATGTAAAGTCTGGACCGTCGCCGAGTATTGGACCGTCGCCCAATGTAAAGTCTGGACCGTCGCCGAGTAGGCTGTCATCCCCGTCGCCGAATTTGCGGTCATCCCCGTCGCCGAATTTGCGGTCATCCCCGTCGCCGAATTTGCGGTCATCCCCGTCGCCCAATGTAAATACATCCCCGTCATCAAATTTGCGGTCTGGACCGCCCCCTAAAGTTATTTGCCAAGTTGTGCAAATAAATAACACAAATCATTCCATGGAGAATACGAACGATTCGGTCGCATGCACCTGTCCATCACATTTGGAATGGCTATCATTACTTGCAATCATTCCATTAGTCTGTATTTGCGCGTGTTTATGGGTTAAAAAGAGGAGGACGGGCCTAAGGATCGGGTATCTTCCCAAAATAACCCGACGTATGAGACGGTCGCGGTCCTGGCCACAACTTCCAACAAATCTCACAAATTCTCCCATTGACAATAGATCGAGATCAGAACCCGTATTTGATAGTATTGTTTTGTAACGGTTCGCCAGAAAAGCAGTCAGGAAAATAAAAAACGAACCAGGAACGAGAAATTTCTGAAGAAAATTCTTTACCAAAAATTTAGTCACATTTCTATATACATCATTTCTATATACATCATTCACTTTCATCCCATAACCCTCGCCATCATCATGTCAACCATTACTGTTAACACCGACTCCGGGCTTGAGCTTTCCCCCGAACAAACACTCGGAGACGCTCTAGTTTTGGACGAAGCGGCTGTTGGCGCGGTTTCAACGCACACTGACGTCGATTCTGCCGATAGACACCAGCACAAAAGAAAAAAAACAGATCGTCTCAAAACATGCCCAGAGTGTGGACTCAAAGCAGGTTCGAATCGCCAGCTCAAATGTCGTGGCGAATATTGCGAATACGTGTACCGCGTCTCCGAGCGCCGGGTTCGTCCGCGTCTAATAGTGCCAGAGCCCTCTCTAATAGTGCCAGAGCCCTCTACCGTGCCACTGGCAAACTCTTTGGGAGACGATTGGCCTTCTGAAGAACTGGACAAATTTTTCAAGGGTTTGGGGGACGAACTCCTAATGCCACTGGACCAGATCGGTGTAAACTTTTTTGACGACGATGAGCCGTGGAAATGCCAGACAAAAGGTATTTGCGTCTAATTTTCCAGTGAAAGTGCTTCAACGGTCGTCAAAGACTCTTGTGGGGCCACGGGCGGTGACCAACACCCCATTGTTGCGGGTTCGGCCATCCATTCATTCCAACAATCTTCTGAACAAAAATAAAAAACCATTTGTCTATATTGAACCTTTTTCCAGTTAGACACATCATCTGTATCTTGTATACAATTAAAGTTTCTACAGTCATGGCGGCCGTTCCATTTAGAATTAAACGGCGAAGGTGATTTAGGACGTTTTTTAGGGGAAGATCCGTTGTTCCTTTGAAATGTACTATAACAATAATCTAAAAAAGTATTCATTCTTTTATTTCTATTTCTATTTATATTAGAAACTGAGGGGTAAGCCATCGGTCAAAGGAGTGGCTCTCACGGTAGGGACTTCTTGTGTATCAATAGACTTGTACCCTCTTTTGGGCCTTTGTCTGTAATAATGAATACCACACATTGAGAGGAAAACGACCGCCAGTGAAACGAGTGGGGTATAACCGATAAAAGATGCAATTATTGCTATAACGGCGATGTTAAAAGCTGAGAATAAAGCCCATTTCTTTAATCCAAACATAAACGCGACGGCACTGTACCACACGCCAAAAACTACAAAATCCCAATTTGAATTTTCCGGCAAGAACTGGAAGGTTATTCCGCTTCCAGCCACCAACAAAACGTGTATACATGGCATTACGGTCTCGTACCAACTCCCCTTTACATTGGCAAAGTGAAGAAATGCCCATTTAGAAGGATTTTCTGGACTACGTATCTTTAAAAAACGAATGACCGCAAAGCCTAAAAGACCCATGATGATATCTGACACGAGGCCGTCTGCCAATGAAATTTCTGCCCAGTACTCCATTCCCGGAATTTGCGAGACCAAAAATTCAAAAGATTCGAATATATAGATAATCGAAAGCAATTTCCATATATCTTGTGTGTATATGGCGACCACCGCAGGGTAAAATATATGTACAGTGGGCCATGCTGTACCTTCTTGGACAACCTTATCGAAGGACATGGTGGTCATTATAATATTGCTATTTATACTAGTGAATTTGAGTTTAAATTAGTTTTCGCCCTCTGGAAGATCCGAATCGTCAGAAGAGGACGAACATAATGCTCTACCACCACTGTCAAAATCGAAATCACAATCATCATCCGAGCCAGCTTTCAACAACTCGCGCAATTCCCGAAGGGCGGTGAGGGAGGCCCTTTTCTTAGCTCTAAGACGCTTTCTTTTCGCCTTGCGATTCATCGTGGACAATTTTTTGCAGGATCTGCGTGCATTTCCGGAACGTTTTGCTGAGAGTTTGGTCATGAGTGTTCCTCAGAGTTTTGCGATGTAAATAGTGTCAAGAGATGACCAAAATTTTGGTCCTGGATTTAGATTTTACTAAAATTTTGGCCAATGATCACTAAAATTTTGGTGGCGAATGAAAGACCAAAATTTTGGCCAATTACTAAAATTTTGGCCAATGATCACTAAAATTTTGGCCAATGATCACTAAAATTTTGGCGATTGTTTACTGACCAACTATATAAGTATCAGCTCCATATGTATGCGATGTCTGCAAGTATTCGCAGGAGAGTCCGACCAAAAAGATTGCGCGTATCGCGTCTAAAAACAGTCCAGGTCTTTCCCAGGCCGTCGGTGGTGTTTACTGCGACCTGTTTTGATATGGATGGGGACGGTATATTTGGCCAGGAAGATTTGCGTGCCTTGTCAAAACGCCATTTCGCTGAAAGTTGGTCATTGGGTGACGGCCATTGTTTTTTTAGGACATTGGACCGGTTTATGAAACACGCAAAGCTGTACACTGAAGAAGAGGTAGCGCATTTTAAACGGACTCGCGAGCGTCTTTCAGAAGAACCCGACGTTTTTCCAGAGATCTGCTATCTTCGACGAATTACTCAAAAGTTCTGTCAAAAAGTTCTTATTCGGAAATATGGCCGCGAACAAGAACCTTCCGAGGATGCCATGGATTATGCCGCAGAGAGCCAAGCTCATGGTCTTCTTGCCGCTCGGCAACTGTCAGGCACCGGCGCGCGAGGATATGCGGATTCTCCCGACTACGCTGCGGCGGCAGTAGTGCTTGGTATTGCGATTTGCATTTTACAAACGGACGGCAAGTGGCAAGTTTTTCCAGACGATTGTTTAGAAGAAGGGTTCGGAGATCGCCCCATCATGTTTGCCTACAATCAAGGCGACATTCATTTCAACGGACTCGACCCAAATCTGTACAAATGGCAGAAAAGAGCGGAGCAAATCGTGTCTATCGGCGAGAATATGATGCTTACAAAACCATCGTCAGAACAATCTTGTCGAATTGCTTCTTATTTTTTCAATGGTAGATCGTGCTCAGCACAGATCGATAAAGATCTGCATTATATCAAGCGTATATTCGGTTGTTCTTTGGACTGTGCTATTGAAATGCTGTACATTCGAATCCCTATTACAGGTTCTATCCATAAAGCCGTCGAAAATGAACGTCTTATTATGTTGCCCTTTTCGCAAGATATGTTTGTGAAATTGTTAACCTATGGAAACATTGAAACAAGAGCAGGCTTTAAGACAGCAAAAGATCTTATGAAATATTTGTCTGAAAAGACGGCTTATTTGTCCAACAGAGATCAAAGGTCATTCACTATTGACGAAATAGCGGACATTTATTTGAAGGGTGATTAACGAAAAATTTGGTCAGGGAATTTCCAAAGAAGAACTAAAATTTTGGTCAGGGAATGTTTAGGAATAATTTAGTCATATTCTATTTTTATATATATAACTCAAAAGATCAGTAACAGCATGTCTTCCAAGTCAGCACCAGCTTCACCAGTCATGGCGGCGGTCCCGGCCCCTCAGACTTCACCCATCGATACCAGGACCGTTTCCGCGCGTCTTCGGCGGTGTTCTCTGGAACAAGGTGCCGTCAAACGTTCTTATGCTTCTGCCGTCAAGTCACCCCCGGGCCAGTTGTACTGGTGTGGTACTTGGCAGACAGGACCAACACACCCTCCAGGAGCTATCTTCATCACAGTTCAGGATCCAAAGAACGGAGCAGTGCGGGGAGCCCTCCACAAGCTTCAGCGGGACATTCCGGCCAAGCGCGCGACCAGCGAATACCTGATGGAGGGCATTAACAAGTGGTGCGCCGAAGAGAAGCGCTCTGTTCTGAGTCCGGACACCGAAGAGGATTTTGTCAAATATGTTTGGCATCACATGCGCCAGAAGCAACGCGATAATGCCGCGGCTGACGAGGCCCAGAAGCTTCGCCGCGGCCTAGAAGATGCCAAATATCAACTAGAAGGCCATTACGCAGAGTTTCCGGACGAACGAAAGACCGACGATGAGCTAGTGGCCATGTTCCGTAAACTTTCTGTTTGGTCATCGGTCATTTCTTCTGAACAGCGGCGCATTGCTTCAAAGAAGCGCCACGAAAAGGAGGAAAAGCTCATTCACGAGAAGTTTTGTGGTGATCGGGCGGCATACAACCGCTGGAAGGCCCTGAACGAGAAGGTGTCGCACGGCTACATTCGAGACGTGTCTCCGCAGCTTCTGGTCAAGTTTGCCAAGTGGTTTGAAGAGAATCCAGACTATCTGTACCCGGGTAGTAAGGATATCTCGATTTCTTCCGCTGAACATAGTGTGCAAGACCCACTGACGTATCAGTACGACACACACAGAGGATATCACAACATTTCTCTGATCAATGCCGATGTTTCCAAGGAACATATGCTGCCGGCCATCAAGGAACTCATGGACACCTTTACCTCGGCACGGGTTGAAGTTACACTCGAGTTTGAACGCTCGCCTAATGAGTTCACCATGACGGACAAGTACCCGCTGATGAACATGCACGGGTGTCAGCGTCTTATTTCCGGCGAAAAGCACGTGATTCTCGCGATCAATGATGACAAGCTGGTATTCGAAAACACACATATCATGATTAAGCGCCTTCCGGACGAGTTTCATAAGCAACTCAAGGGCCATTGCTCGCGCGAGGGACTGTTCAAAGAAATAACATGTCACAGGGTGTTTGCGCTTAGTCCCGCCGTCATTACCGCAGCGACGATTTCGGGCCAAACGCATCCATCGGACCGGGAAAATTTCAAGATCAATTTTCGTCTCACAAAACGGGCGAATAAGACGTTTTCATTCGAGGAGATGCAACACCAAAAACGTCTCGAGTTTGTCGAAAAGATCAAGAAGGAAGCCGCCGACAAACGTGGACGGCGCAATGCAGAGACACGTCCCATAGTATTCACAACCAAGAAGCAGAGAGAAACCGCTCGGAGGATGTCTTCCATTCGCGGACCTGTTCCACCGTCCCCGTCCAGTTCTCCCCACAAAAATATGGCTCAGGAACTGATAGAGCTGGGAAAGATGTTCCGGGATGGTCTTCTCAACAAGGAAGAGTTCACAAAGGCCAAAGCGGATCTGCTATAGTTGACACTATATACATTGACATGTCATAAAGAAAATGTCGGAAGAAGTGTTTGGTTGGATCGCAACCTCATTGTCTTTAATATATAAATTACCACAAATATACATATTATACCGTAAGAAGAAGCACGAAGGTCTATCTATTATTTCTTTGGTGGTACAGGCTCTAGCATACGGATTCTATATAGCGCACGGCATTTACATTGACGATTTGCCCATTATGTGCATGGGGATCGTTTCTCTTTTACAATCCATATGTCTGATAGTAATGTACTTTGTATATAAATCATAAAAAAATCGATTAATCGATTGTATATTCTTCCATACAATATGTTACAAACCTGGCTATCTCGGGCTCACGACTTTCGACTCCGTATTTACGGTTTGCATATTTACGAATTAATTCTTTCATTAACTGAATATCTTGAAGAAACGTACGCCTTGATTTTGTAGGGTCTGGACAATCTTCACCATCTTGTTCATCTTCCACAACCATATTAATCAACATCAATACTTTACCTGGTAATTTCGCCAATTTATGTGCTTTTTTTGTTGCACTGATATCGCCCGTAATAGATGTTCTTGACTTTCTTTTACATGCGTTTTGTCCTTTGCGAAGTACATTGTCCAAACGCTCCAAATATTTAGTCTTGACAAGACCGCCATGCATATGCATCTTTAGATTTAACAACATTTCAAATGCAGCGATTAAACGCCATGGCTGGCCTTCTTTATCTTCGATAAATTGATCTTGAATGGCTTTTCCGAATACACCACAAATAGCCAACGAACCAGCACATATCAATCCTTCTGTTTTGGTGCAAGCCAATTCTTGCACAGATTTTGGAGAAAATGACCGAAAACATTTTTTACCATATTCTGCCATCGCCTTATATTGTCTAATTTCGGCAGCCTGAGTGAACCCAGATGCATCGGGATTTGGATAAAGATTATAATTACCCAATTTCATGGAGCTTTTGTCTTCATACGCCCTTGCGTACTTTTCAATCAGGCGCATGTCTTGTATCATTGTTGTTTTCGTTGGCAATGCCTGTTGTAAGTTTGCCTGTACTTTAGACACCAACTTGCCGCCCGAGAGAACGCCTGGCTCAAAATAAAAATTCGAGTCCCAATACTGAGTAAACGTAAGACTTGTTGGTATGTCTTTTTGTTGTTTTTTGATGTAATCAATCCATTCGTCAATCACAGAGCCATCGGTACTTACAACGCCAATATCAAGGTCAGAAGTTGCATCCATGCTACCAAATGCAGCATCAAACACTACGACGGGTCTTCCGCCTCGAAATAATGTTTTTTTCGCAAATGTATTTCCCTTTTTGACCACTAGTTTTTCAAAATCAGAAGCGCCATCAGATGGGCGACTTTCTTTTTCAATCATTAGTCCATTTGCAAATTCATCAATAAATGCATTCCAAACTTGAAAACGGTCATCATGTAATTTAAGGCGGTCGGCATCGGAAGATGCGTTTTGTATACGGTCAGCCCAATCGCCTTTCATTATATAAAAAAAAATATTAGTTAAATACATCTCAAAACTAATTTACGTTTTAATAAAAAATAATTATTATCTATACTTTAATTTGTATATTTCAAAATGAAATGTTAATTTCTTATGTTGGAAATCACGTGATTTCCAAGTCAATTGTTTATAATTAGGCAATGTGGCATAAATGGCGCGCTTTTCATGTATTTTATTATGTACACGCGTTAGTATAATGCCATTACATACCTTTAAAAGTAATATTTGGGTGAAAATGTCGGAACCGCCGATCACATATATATTGTTCGAATGTTTTTGTGCTATCTGCAAGGCTTCTGGCAAACTTTTACAAAAAATACAATCTTTGGATTTGCGCGATTGACGGCTCAATACTATCGATATCCGCCCGGGCAAGGGTCCCGGTAAAGAGTCCCACGTTTTGCGGCCCATAATACATACACCTCCATATGTATTCATCTTGAACCATTTTAAATCAAATGGAATGTGCCATGGGAGTTGATTGTGAACACCGATAACGTCGTTTCGAGAAAGGGCCATGATCATTTGTATTGGCATTTTTATGTACATTTGGGGCATTTATAGTCAGTCTTAGTCAATCATAAACTAATAAATATTGATGGCCTATACACTCCGTTTGAATGATTACTGTGTGGAAATCATCCAATAAATAATGTACAAACTTTGGACGACATGTCAAACAGACATGGATCGTGCGTTTTCTTCGCCGGTGCTTGATCGTTATTGTTCTAGATGTTATTATTTCACATTCCTCACATTTAAATAGCCAACCATACTTTGGCAACTGTGGCATCAATTACCCCCGACTCTGAATCTATTTATACATAATAATATTTAACTCATGCAAAAAATGAGTATTTTAGAAGTATTTATGATGTAAAATGTTGGCCTGTTTTCAAAAAAAAATCATATCAATACCCAAACATATGGCCATAAAGCCCACATCTTCTTGGTTACAAAATCCACAATCCACAAACAAACTCATAGAATGGTGTTTATTCCAAGGCATATCCGAATTAACCTTTTTTGCAGGAGATAGCGATGATAAACTTTTACAGTTTGCCATGCAACTGAAACCGGTGAACACAGTATCTTGGCATCTTATTTCTACAAATGATAATATGGATTCAAATATTAGGGTAAAACTATATCAATTGAGGACGCCGGCCGCATCCCTCCAAATATACTTTTATTTGGACTATGACTTTCAGAAAAATATAGAGAATCAATTCACAAACAATTTTACCGCATTGATGACCTTACCGTCAGCAGCATCAGAACCCGACGTTCTTGTCGTTACGGATGCTGCACAAACATTGAAGGGAACGTGTCTGCACCGTCTAGAAAAAACTAAAATAATGTTCATTCGTACAAAAATGATCCATTGCGACGATGAAGTCTGGAACGATTGTCTCGAACATTACTCGGACAGTTGACTAAAATTTTAGACCAAAAAAACGACGCTATAAAAGTATGACAATTGAAAGAAATGTCGGCGTCCAAAACAGAAGACCAACCAAAAACTCTACCCAAAGTAGCTGCTGGCTGGAAACTGTGGGTCAAATCCGACGGCAAACCAGGCATGAAACGCGTTCAAACACGTGCGCCACCAGAAACGGAAGAAATTGTGCATACCAGAAACATCATGCGCCGAAAAAATCCAGACGGCTCTGGGAAATATTTTACAGATAGGAAAGTAGCTTTTGAAGATGCCACGGAAAGGTGGCTCGTTTTATACGAATCAAAACCTTTGAAATTAATGAATAGTGGTGAAAAATACAGGTCTGTATGGAACTCCATAACAGAATCTTCCTCGGACGATGATTTGAACTCGGAAGAATTCAAAGATCCGACAGAAGAACTTAAAAATGCCCTTTTTGTATTAGAAATGTCAGTACCAGTTCACGGACACGGACGGGTGGTATTGGAGAGTATGTGCTATACAATACAAAAGAATCTAAGACGTGGGAGATTTATAATCGTTCCGCCCAAAGACGAGACCAGACTTTTTGAAACGGAATCCGTAGCCGCCGACGGAAATTTTTATCCTCTTTTACGCCAATGCTCCGCAGACAGGAAAAGACAAACACGCGAATATAGAATTTGTTGCAGACCCATAGCTGCTCCCAATATTGATATGGTTTTCATTGTCTATCCCAGATCTATAGTCCTGGACATGCCCGATATCATAGATAAAAAAACATATCGAAAACTTTTACTACTAGAGGACGTTTTACTATTTCGACAAAATACACAATGAAAAAAAAACGTTAAAACTCTAAATTTATATCAAAATCTCTAAAATTCTTTGTATCTTCATATCCGCCGATGAAGCCACCCTCATAAAAAACCATAGGAAATGTTCTATGCTCTTTACCGATCTTCTTAGACATTTCATGCAAAAAATTCTCCTTATTGCTCTCTAAAAATGAATCGCAATTAAACACAGTAGCTTCCGGCAGCATTTCTTTGACGCGCCGACACCATCCACATTCAGATTTTGTGTATATTGTATAACCAGTTTCTTGAACTTTTGGAATGTCCATATGGACCAATCGGAACGACCTTTTATATTCAAAATGATAACTGCGCAAAGGCTTCCTCCATATTTTGTTCATCCATGATCGCCACAATAGACGGCCATAATCGGTCCATTTCGGACTGCCACTTTTCTTTATCCGTTTGCATGCATATCCAGATAAAATCACATACTTCGTGAACCCAGACCGATGATCTCTCCGACCGACGCACGCGAATCAAATCCATGACATCCAACTCTGGCACAACTGTGAGCAAATATCTCATAAAATGTTCAGGGCTTTGGGGGGCGGCCTTTTTCAGAGAAGCCCATGGACCTTTGTAACTCATTTACCTGAACATGTTACTATATTTATACATAAAACAGAAAGCACATGTGTTGAACATAAGATAAAAAGAATGTATATTGAATTTATGCTGAACATCCTCCTAATGTTTTGTAATATAATTTCAAACATTCGCGTTGATCGGCGATACTGTCACTTAATGGAGTTAATAAAGCGAGCAATTGTTGCAATGTAGTTTCATCAATTGTAGTGTCTCCGATTTTTAGTTTTCCAGCAATGTTTGCGTCACCATTCGACATCACTTCAAATGCATTGCTTCTACTTGTAGAATCAGCACCATTGCCCACGATTAAAAGTGCGCCAGATTTGTCATCATTAAATTTGCCCATCGCCGTGGAAGCTTCGTCACTCGCTGTGGTTCCATAGCCCATCGCCGTTGCATATTTGCCACTCGCTGTGGTTTGATAGCCCATCGCCGTGGAATAATCGCCTTCCGCTTTGGTTGAAGTACCCATAGCCGTTGCATATTTGCCAGACGCTGCGGTTGAAACGCCCATCGCCGTTGATAAATGGCCTGACTTCGAGATGGTGCCAGAACATGACAGGTAACCAGCACAAGTTTGACCTTGTACATATTTTGATAAAAATGTCAATGTTACCAAGAATACCGATTTCATTTATCAAACTGTTATCTATATATATATACAGTATTTTGGCGGAAATTTCATTCATCTCTCCTAAATCTTTTTGAACATGTGTTGAACATAAGATAAAAAGAATGTATAATGTTGTAATGATTATCATACAACATGATCCTGACCAATCGCGCCCGCAAAAAAATCGAACAATATAACTTGCAACCAGAAGATATTCTAACAGTCATTGAAAGCGGCGAACCGGTGCGACAACCCATGAGACAAACCGTTTCAAATGGAAGCGGTGGCCAAAGACTACTTACATATCAAGAAAAACACTCGACGACTATTCTCAAACGAGTGGAAGGCCTACATGTTCGATTTAAACCGGAAGATATGCTTGTCATAGATGTTTATATGAATTATAGGTCCCAACGACGCAACCATGATGTTGTTTTGGAGACATCTGACGTAGAAGCCAATGCCGCAGCCCAATGACCTGTCTCTGTCTTAATATAGAGTAGGAATGGACCAAAATTGCCGCTTGAGCCTCTCTTGAAATTACACGGGAAACAAACGCGAATGATAGCGCGGCCACCGGCAGATCGAGGCAATAGATGTTCGCGGGACAATCGGTCACAAAGTTTGTGGCAATAGGCGCACATGCCAGCAGCTCTGATTTTTTTCTGGACCTTAATTATATCCGTAGCCACCAACTGCTTCTGTTCGATCATCAAACTTGACACCTTTTTTAGATGCTTATCGACGGTTGACGACTCTTCTAAAATTTTGGTCATCATATAATTATATTTTTTAAGTCGTTTTAAGAATCTTTTCATTTTTTTGGCGGTTTGCGCACGTTTCCTTTCTTTCGACAATTGACTACTGTAACGTTTTTTACGTTCTAGTATCCGTTGTTTAGAACGTAATTTGCGTTCCAGATTCAGCAGGCGATTGCGTGCCTTTGTCTTTTGTTTGTGTTGTCTCGCGGTCAGCTTTTTCGTCGGACAAGCTTTCTGTTGAACTGTAGTCTTCTGAAGAATCTGTCGCATTAAACGCTCTATACCTCTGACACCATAATGATGTTTTTTCGCTCTCTTCCACCACATTATCCGAGAAGACATTAGCTAAAAAAAGAGAGACATATATTTATACATTTTTTTAAACGATATAAGTGAAACATATGTTAACATAAAATAACCGGCGACATAAAGACCACAAATGAATGCACAAGAGCCCGACTTGCCAGCACCACGCGACCAATGGCGCTTCATACACGAAGACCTTTTTGAGAAGAGCCTGCCCGAGTACCCAAAGGGGTATTACTTGAACAAATACACGAAAGAAACCAAATCATTTGAAGACGGAATAGCATCAATCATTGGAAAAGAGGATGAGTTACATGTATACAATCAATGGTGGTTTGAACAATTATTTTATCATTATTTTTAATTGCATTTGGCAGTAGTGCGGAGTTTTAGACAACCTTGACAATTGCCAAAATCACAAAAGTTATCATCGGTTTTCCAACCGCCACACCATTCTGAACATCCAAACAGTTTTTTTAATTTATTTTCTGCCGTTCCCAAATCATTACCATCCCAATAAATATTATTTATTGTAAACCCTGGTTTTGATCGAACTTCGGGGGCCGCTGTGATATGTGCTTCGGGGTCCGCTGTGATATGTGATAAGGCAGTCGGTCCCTGTGATAAGGTAGCTGCCGAACATATTTCACCATATACTTTTTTTGCGTTCAACATAATATGTTTCGATTCATCATAGCGGCGAGCCTGCTCAGCAGAATGACCTGGAATATTGATTACATCGGGTTTCAAAAACTCATCCAATGACATTAATTTAACAGGTCTTCCACGAAGAGCTTTCTTTTTGGTGCGAAGTGCCCATGGGTCTTTGGTATGGCCATAAAGTCTCTCGTATTCGTCGAATTCGGACGCATCGCCTGCATTTATCGCACCCGTTTTGTTATACTCCTGTGCCCATGGGACTGTGTTAGTGCCTTTTGTTTGGCCAGTATTCCCTTCTGTTTTGCCAATATTCTCAAAATTTTCTATGATGGGTGGACGCAATCCTTGACGGCCAATTCCTTCATTTGAAAAGTAATCTGCATTAATTGCCGTTCTATAATCATCGTAAAGTTCTTGCATTTTATCGAGAGAGGCTTGCAATGCGGCGGCAGCTTTTAAACATTGATAGTTGTATTTGTCCTCGAGAGTGGCTAGATTTGGTGGGTTCATGTTAAATTCATCCACCCATTGGAGTTTGCCATCTACATCATAAATATGCACATAATCTACCACCATTTCACCTTTTGTAAAATCTGAATCAATCCGACCCGCTCTTGTTGGTTCAACTGCCACATTTAATAACAAAAAATGTTTATGGTCAAAGGGCCAGTTTGTTCTATCCAAAGGTGCTGTCACTGTTTTATGCGGTACGCCATCAACTAAGAACCTTATTTGATCCTCTCTCCAATCCAAAGAATATACATGGAATTCATCCACCGATATTTGGTCCAAGTTCCATGGTATTGCATCGCCACCCGCTGCGTTAGTAATAACAGGATAAGAAGGCCCGTGCATAGCAGATCCAACTTGTTGTTCGACGCCATACTGTTCCATAATGTCGAGCCCGCCGCAATAAGGCCAATTGACTTTAGGACTTCTTCCAAAGTCATGCACGCCAACTTCACTAATATCTGATCCGAGGGTCCAAATTGCAGGCCATAGCCCACTCTTTCCCGGAAGTTTGGCACGCACATCGATTCGACCATATTTGAAATCGTATTTCGAATTTAAACGAGCTGACGTATATTGTCTTGTCACGTCTTCAGAAATGTATTCCTCTTTTCTTGCAACTATGTGTAAAAACCCATCATTACCAATGTATACATTTGAGGGACGGTCGGTATAATGCTGTTTTTCACCATTTGCCCAACAATTTTGTAGACCAGCAATGCACTCTATTTGTAGATGCCATTTTGCAGCAAGTTCCGGTCTGGGTATTCCCACCGCCGGATGATCCGGCGGATCCGCCGGATCCGTTCCACAGTTTCCACAGGTCCCATACGTATTTACAACATTTTCCGACCCCACCTTCCACTCTCTATTTGCGTAAATTGTTCCATCATCAACTGTCACCACTATAGGGGTACATGTCCTGTCAGTGGTTGCTAAATTTTCTTGGACACCATCAACCACTAACAGATACTCCATGTTAGCAGTCGGCACAGTATCAAAGGTAAATGTCCAAGTGCCGTCGCCATTGTCTGCCGCTACCGGCCCGGTATTTGGATCCCAGTTGTTCCACCATGGACCGGTCATGCGCACTTCAGTAGCAGAAGAACAAACAGTTGTCGTTATTGTAAGTGTAGAGGGCACTACAGTACAACATTCAGAAGCAGTGCATCCATCAGTTTGAGAAGAACACGTAACAGATCCAGGATTAGCATGAATGGAATTAGTTTCACCGGCACAATCGAAGGCACTTCCTGAAGCAGTATTGGCACAAGTTTTGGAAGCAGGTACTACAGTACAACATTCAGTAGCAGTGCATCCATCAGTTTGAGAAGAACACGTAACAGATCCAGGATTAGCATGAATGGAATTAGTTTCACCGGCACAATCGAAGGCACTTCCTGAAGCAGTATTGGCACATGTCACCGGATAAGCTTCTGCTTGGGCGGAAGCAATCGCGGCCATAATTGCAAATATAAAAAAATGGATCAGCTTCATTTATTTATATCTCGGCACCTTTTATAGTAATAAAAATCAATTATAAAAGACGATTCGTCTCTTCTAAAAATGTTTCGTTTACTGTTTATGGTAACTAGCATTCAAGCCGCAAAAATATCGTATTGGTATGGTAAAGTAAACCAAAGATATGAGAATGGTCAGTGGAAGTCGGACGAAGACCTTGTTTCTGGGGCGGATATACCTATGTTAGAGTATTGTCAAAGATTCTGGCCACAAACTACGAAAGTAGTCAATACAAATCAGACGGAATATATTACATTTTGCAATCGCAATGTTCCACTGGCGAACTGCAGCCAAAATTCTACAAAACCGGTTTACGAATGTTTAGGAGCAGAGTTTCCGAAAATATCGTATTGGTACGGCAAAGTGAATCAACGTTTTGAGAATGGTCAATGGAAGTCGGACGAAGATATGGAATCTGGGGCTCTGATTGACAAGTTACAATATTGCCAAAAATTCTGGCCCTCTACAGTGGCAGTCTCTACCTTGACACCCACTGAAAATATTACATTTTGCAATAAAGATACATTACACACGGAATGCAATCAAAATAATCCGGTGGCCATTGTAGACGAATGTATACAGCCCGAAGCTAATTGTTGCGATGATTACAGTTGTTTTGTGCCGGATGTCAATGCAATTTGTTGCAGAGCCATGACCGCAGATTGTTTGGCATGTCAAGCGGGCGTATCAACGAATGCCTATTGTAGCGTATGTCCAAATTTACCAGGCTGTTCCGCACCGGCCAATTCGGCGTTGATGACCAATACGGTCATCTTGACCGGTATAGGAATAACTGTCTCTGCTACGATCGCCATTGGAGTGATTGCCGCTGTTCTTTAATTTAAAACGATTAATCGAATCGCTTGCCAACAACCGGCTGAGAATGACCAGCATCCAATTGTGAAACATTGTATCAAAATTAATATTTATTATTTTTTATTTTTTAAAACTTTTATAGTGACATGCACTTTGCCTCAGTATTGACCAAGCATGTTCGACCTCCACATGTGCCGATCTTGCCGACTCCATCGCATCCACACTTATTGCAACCGTCATACCAATAATCGCACCCCTCGGGACATACATCCATACCGCGTATATCCACAACCTTTTCCAAGGTTTTGTCGAGTTCCTCAAGCTTATTCTCCAACCCTTGCTCTTGGATATCTGTATATATCTTTTCAAACCTAGCAGTAGCAATATTTGACTTCATTTTCCCCAACTTTTCTATATTGTGCGCCACTTCGACCAATGGCTTACCATCGTCCAAACTTTTCAGAATTTGCGCAGTCAATGCCTTTTGAATGTTATTTATTGTCACCGATTTCGAAACACCGGTGGTGGCGATGATTTTATATAAATGAAGTCCTTTCATGGGGTCCACTATATATTTATTCAGCAAATTGTTTACTGCAGTTATATCTGGTCGTACCCCAAGGGCGATGCCCAAACGTCTTCCCATATCGTTGATCTGCGGTTGCATGCCTTCGATCGCCTTCATCTTGCGGGCAACTTCGACCAAGGGCTGACCATCGTCCAAACGCTTCAAGATTCGCGCAGTCAATGCCTTTTGAATGTTCTTTATTGCCGCGGTGATGGCAACCGCCCTCCACCCCTCCCCCGACCTCAACCATTGGGTGTTGAAGAGCTTAGCGTATTCCTCCCCTAAATCCATTTTGATGTTCACTCTTAATTCCTCGTCACCAAACACACCCGTGTGCAGTCGTCTGCGTTTTTTGCCCATACCGCGTACATCCACAACCTTTTGCAACATTTTGATGCTATATTCCATAAAATGTTCAATGACAACCATCATACCAAAACGTCTCTCCATATCTTTGATCTGCGTTTGCATGCTTTCGATCGCTTTCACCTTTTTGCAGTTTTCCACCAGTTTATTACCTGTGTCACTTGACATGTCTTCACATAATGCATGTATTGAACCTAGAACGTGTACGCCCGAAAGTCTGCGGTATTTGATTTCAACCGAATTCACGTTGGTCTTGCCTTCAAATGTGTTGATGACATTCTGGACAGCAAGTTCCGCCGATTGCATGATACCCAAGCGTCTCTCCATATCGTAGATCTGCGGTTGCATGCTTTCGATCGCTTTCATAAGACATGTTACTGTTGGAACCTCTGGACAATTATCACTTGTTCCAATCCAGTTTACTGATTTACGATCTTTATCATGTGACATACGTTTTGATTTTGGTTCACAATACGGCACTTTTTTACGCTCACCGTTAACCACCAAAACCGCAGAACTTGATTCGAAATGTTGTTCGAAAACCTGTTTAGCGTCAAGATTTTCTTCTTTACCCGTGGGAGCTTCGCATTTGTTTGTTTTGTCTGTGTCACCGTTCGCCGGATCTTTAACTATCTGGTCCTCCTGAATGATATTTAGACTAATATTGTCATATCTATTAAATATCAAGGTCTCTCCAAAACGTTGGATTAGAGGTTTAGAACAATCATACTCTTCAAAGTTAGGTTCGTAAACATATGTGTGTGAGTGGTCGTCTTTATCGTCATCGAGAAGTGATGACGATATTCCACCCATGACCAAATTTTTCACCATGTCTCTTGTTACTGTATGGTCAAATAATGTGAACAGATTAGGCGGGGCCGTGTACTCTTTATATTCTCCCGTATCAGGTGTCTCAGCCAGCATGTTTGTATATGATTTATGTATATGTTCTATGTGAGGTCCGGCAGAACTAAGAAGAGTGAGTCTATCTTCATGGGTTAATTCGCTTATGTATTCTTTGGAATTGTGCAAATTTTTTCTTTTGTTTTTTTTGGAATTGCGCAAATTTTTTCTTTTGTTTTTATGCGCCTCAGAAAGTCTACGTCCCATACCCTCAACATTGACAATTTCTTGGAGTTTTTCAACAATGTGCTTCAATACTGGAATAATATGATATGCAACTTGGAGGCGGCGTTCCATGTCGTTGATATGTGGTTGCATTTCTTCGATCTTCTTCATCTTGTCGGAAACATGGATCGCGGGCTGACTATCGTCAATAAGTCTACGCTTTTTACCCATACCGCGTATATCCACAACCTTTTCCAAGGTGTTGATGGCAGTATCAAGGACAGGTGCCATATATTGAGACGAATTTAGCATTTCCTCAAACGTATTAACGGCGCTTTGCATCTCTTGCATGTATTTTTGTTCCTCAAAAATGCCAATGTCTGCTTCGGGTGATTTTTCAAAAGAACCTGGACTACTATACCAATCGTTAACCCCCGGTATCTGTCTTGTATTTCCAGTCAACGGTGCAACGAAATCCGACTCGGCGGTCGTCGGACCACTCCCCGCGCGCCCCCACCCTGGGAAATGTGTCGGGTATGCAAATTCAATAGGTCTTTCAACACACCCTGAAGATTTATCATCCACATTTCCTGAGGCGTTGACACCATTTATAGAAAATAACCCTAAAGATAATAAGAAATATTTCATGTTATAAAAAGTATATTCTTTAAATATGGTATTTTCGTAAGTATTCTTATTACAGAGATAGGAATAACTGTCTCTGCTACGATCGCCATTGGAGTGATTGCCGCTGTTCTTTAATTTAAAACGATTAATCGAATCGCTTGCCAACAACCGGCTGAGAA
>JGI20160J14292_10000658_pt1 | contig 30709 bp, 27 predicted proteins | sample COG_10_FD_14292 | JGI IMG/M metagenome (IMG submission 14292) | reverse complement strand
CGGGTTCAGGTTCGGGTTCGGGTTCGGGTTCGGGTTCGGGTTCGGGTTCGGGTTGGGGTTCGGGTTCGGGTTCGGGTTCGGGTTCGGGTTCGGGTTCGGGTTCAGGTTGGGGTTCAGGTTGGTTTAGATCGTAATATATGGGGTTTCCAAATTCATCCGCAATAAAAATAGATAGGTCGGGGTCATATACGGAACTGTTGTATAAGGTACGGGCAATAATATGACATGTTGTCCCGATCTTATCGTATGTGTCGATATATAGATTTACACCGTTTATATTAGGGCTTTCAGCATCTTCGTGTTCTTCAGTTTTTGGTGGAAAAATTGTATCTTCCACGCTAAAGGATGACATGTTATATTCGGGGTCGGTTGTAATGATTCTTTTTGTATATGGGGTTGACCTTACGCTTCCCGGGACCCCTGGGGGAACCTCTATAAAAAATCCTGGTGACCCGGTGTCTCTGGCAAGAATAACGCGTTTATTAGTCGTATCTACCTCATAGTAGTCTGTTCTGTTTTCGGAAGAATTTTCATTCATATCGTGAAAGCTGTTGATATTGAATTTAATACCGTTATCGTCTTTAAGAACGAATGATGTCTGGAGTTGACTTGATATTTGTGTTCCAGCAACATAAATGTAATAGCGGTTTGAATTTATTGGAAATGAGTATCTTACCTGTGTGAATTCTGGTAGATATTGTGTTGCATGAGTGTCAGTATCGTATAGTTCTGGACGCGAGTCGTCCAATCCGCCGTAGATGATACCGTTGGGAAAAATTTTACTGAATGATATTGCGTTTGATCCGTAACCGATAACGCCATAGAATTTGTCTACGAAGTGGTTGTATGATTCGATTGTGTATCTATCCAGTACATCACCCAGTCGATTTAGGTTGTATAGTTCGGGTTCGGGTTCGGGTTCGGGTTCAGGTTCGGGTTCGGGTTCAGGTTCAGGTTCAGGTTCGGGTTCAGGTTCGGGTTCAGGTTCGGGTTCGGGTTCAGGTTCAGGTTCAGGTTCAGGTTCAGGTTCAGGTTCAGGTTCAGGTTCAGGTTCGGGTTCAGGTTCGGGTTCAGGTTCAGGTTCGGGTTCCGGTTCGGGTTCGGGTTCAGGTTCAGGTTCGGGTTCCGGTTCGGGTTCGGGTTCAGGTTGGGGTTCAGGTTCAGGTTCAGGTTCAGGTTCGGGTTCGGGTTCAGATTCAGGTTCGGGTTCGGGTTCGGGTTGTGGTTCTATTTGAAAAAAGTTGGATTCATATGGGGTTTGTCCCAGGAAATTTCCGTTTGTATCTCTTAGTGCGAACATTAGGTCATATTTACTTGTCTCTATGGTGGTGTTTGAGTCGTCGTATTTTGTAAATCCTCGTATTTTATAATTCTTTCCTGGGACAAGGCTTACCGTAAACGGCGACACCTGTTGGTCATCATTCATGATCCAAAAGTACACCCCTCCATTCATTCTTGGAAGTGTCTTAATATAAAGCTTTGTGTTGGTGATGGTGCTGGTCTCGGTATTATCGTGCCATGCGTAATATTGATATATTTCATGTTGGGTGTTGTCGAATGTTATATCGACCTCCTCTCCTTCTTCATCATAAATCGTTATATGTTCCATTTGGATTCTACCGAACCATGTTCCTGCGAGAAATATTTGGTATTCAACTGAAACATCATTTCCTGTGACTGGTGTATTAAATTCGAAGAATGTGGTGTTGCGTCCGTTAAATGTGTTTGAGTCATTATACAGGATATTTGCGAAACGATTTACGAATCCATTTTCGGTCAGTTTGCTATTATAATTTGTAGAATCTAGTTTTTTTTCTATTAAGAATTTCATATCCTCGCTGGTTTCCATATTCATATCGATAACTATATACTATGATAACAAAATTGAAATAGGAACTGTTCGCTATAATATTTATATAAAATGACAGACCTTTCGACAAAGTACCAGAAGAAGACCGACAAGCAGCATATTCTTGATAATCCCGATACTTATATTGGGTCAATTGAGAATATTGATCAGGATATGTTCGTATTGGATGACGGTAAAATAGTGAGTAAAAATATCCAGTATGTGCCTGGATTATATAAATTGTTCGATGAAGGAATTGTGAATTGTCGAGATCACGTTATTCGTATGAAGAAAAATATAGACGAAAAGGTTGAAAATTCAATTCCTGTTACAAATATCGGTATTACTATATCGGATGATGGGACGATAACGATGATAAACGACGGTAATGGGATTGATGTTGAGAAACATCCCGAGTATGGTGTTTGGATTCCCGAGCTTATTTTCGGACACTTGCGAACGTCTACTAATTATAATAAGGAAGAGGAGAAGATAGTTGGTGGTAAGAATGGATTTGGGTTTAAATTGGTTCTTATTTGGTCGAGTATTGGTGAAATCGAGACGGTTGATCATGTAAGAAAGTTGAAGTATAAGCAGTCGTTCTCTAAAAACCTGGATATTATTGGTGAACCATCGATAACCAAGAGTGCGGTAAAGCCTTATACTAAGATAACATTTCGTCCCGATTACCAGCGATTTTATGGAGAGGATTCACTCCCGATTGACATGGTAAACCTTTTACGGAAGCGTGTTTATGATATTGCTGCGGTTACAGACAAGACTGTCAAGGTAAAGCTTGATGGTGTTGCTGTTCCCATAAAGACGTTTCTTCAATATATCGATGCTTATGGAATCACCACACGAGTTCATGAGCAATCGGGAGAACGATGGGAGTACGTGGTTGCTCTCAGTCCGAACGACGAGTTTACGCATGTATCATTTGTGAATGGTATTTATACGAACAAGGGTGGTAAGCATGTGGATTATATATTGAATCAGGTTACGAAGAAGATGATTGCGTATATTGAGAAAAAGAAGAAGATTACGGTAACATCAACAGCGGTCAAAGAGCAGTTGATGTTATTTGTGCGTTGTGATATTGTTAATCCTGCGTTTGATAGTCAGACGAAGGATTATATGAATACACCTATTACTAAGTTTGGGTCATCGTGTGTAGTATCTGATAAGTTTATTGAGAAGATTGCTAAGTTGGGTGTGATGGAGTCGGCTTGTGCGATTACGCAGGTGAAGGACAATAAGAATGCGAAGAAGAGTGATGGTAAAAAATCTCGCAACGTGCGTGGAATTCCCAAGTTGATTGATGCGAACTGGGCGGGGACACCTCAGTCGAGTAAGTGTACTATTATATTTTGTGAGGGAGATTCGGCGAAGGCGGGTATTATATCTGGGCTTACGATGGAAGATCGTAATACGATTGGTGTATATCCGATGCGAGGTAAGATTCTCAACGTGCGTGGTGAGATGTCTAAGAAGGTTATGGAGAACAAGGAGATTATTGAGATCAAGCGTATTTTAGGGTTGGAGGCGAATAAAGAATATACAGACGACGATGTGAAGAATGATTTGCGATATGGAAAGGTTTTATTTATGACGGATCAGGATTTGGATGGGAGTCATATTAAAGGTCTGGGTATTAATATGTTCCAGTCGATGTGGGGTTCTCTTTCGAAGGTGTCTGGTTTCATGGGTTTTATGAACACACCAATATTGAAGGCAAAGAAGGGGGCTGTAGAGAAATTATTCTATAATGACGGCGAGTACGATGTGTGGAAGGAAACTAATTCCGTTGCGGGATGGAAGATCAAGTATTATAAGGGTTTGGGTACGAGTACAGGAAAGGAGTTCAAGGAGTATTTCGCCAACAAGAAGGTTGTTATATTTGACCATGTGGGTGACGAGAGTGATGATGCTATTGACAAGGTGTTTAATAAGAAGCGTGCGGACGATAGGAAACTTTGGCTGGGTGCGTATGACCGAAAGACATATTTGGATACGAATCATTCGAATGTTACTTATCAGGATTTTATTGACCGCGAGATGATTCACTTTTCGAAATATGACTGTGATCGGTCTATTCCCAATATGATGGATGGGTTGAAGATTAGTTTGCGAAAAATTTTGTATTCGGCGTTCAAAAAGAATTTGACGCAGGAGATCAAGGTGGCTCAGTTTTCGGGATATGTGTCTGAGCATTCAGGTTATCATCATGGAGAGGCAAGTTTGAATGGGGCGATTGTAGGAATGGCGCAGAACTTTGTTGGTTCAAACAATGTGAATTTGTTCTGTCCAAATGGTCAGTTTGGTACCAGACTGCAGGGTGGAAAAGATTCTGCGTCGGAGAGATATATTTTCACACAGCTCCAGAACATCACACGTAAAATTTATCCGGCGTATGACGACAACGTTTTGACGTATATGGAGGATGACGGTTTTCCTGTGGAGCCGATTTACTATATGCCGATTATCCCGATGGTGGTTATCAACGGGTCTAAGGGGATTGGAACGGGTTTCTCTACGGAGATTCTTCCGCATCACCTCCCTACAGTTGTAGATTACATTCGTTGTAATCTCGCTGGGAAGGGAACTGATGATATAAAATTCTTACCTTACTATGAGGGTTTTACGGGAACGATTGAGAGTATAAGTGACTCTAAGTATTTGATTAAAGGTAAGTATTCTTTGGTTGATGATCATAATATTCACATTACAGAGTTACCTATTGGTACCTGGACTGATGATTACAAGGAGTATCTGGAGAAATTGTTGGACGGTGGTGTGGATAGGGCTGGTAAGAAGGTTGCGTCTTCTATCAAGGATTTTAGGGACATGAGCAAGACCACGAATGTTGACTTTCATGTCCAGTTTGCTGATTCTGTAAAACTTTACAAGTTGATGAGTACATATGGTGAAAATGGTGTTAGTGGGCTTGAGAAGTTGCTTCGTCTAACTACTACAGTTTCGACAACGAACATGCATTTGTTTGACGAGAATGAGCGACTTAGAAAATATGCGCGGGTCGAGGATATTATTGATAATTACTATGGTGTCCGGTTGAGTGGATATATTTCACGGAAGGCGTATATTGTGGGTATATTGGCTAAGGAGCTTGAAATATTGTCGAATAAATCCCGATATATTAGTGAGGTTCTTGAGGGGACGATTGATATTCGACGGAAGAAACGAGATATGATTGTAACGATGCTTTGTGATAAGAAGTATGATATTATTGGTGACGACACCGAGTATAAATACTTGTTAAAGATGACGATGGATAGTGTTAGTGACGAGAATGTGGCAAAGTTGAATAATGAGCACGCTATGAAGACGACTGAGTTGGAACGGATTCAATCTACTCGCCCGGAGGATATGTGGATTAGTGATCTGGATGATATGATGTTGGAATATACGAAGCATATCGCTGTGCGCAAGTTTGATTCGGACGTTTGTGATGGTGTGAAAGGTGTGAAAGGTGTGAAGGGTGTGAAGGGTGTGAAAGGTGTGAAAGGTGTGAAGGGTGTGAAATAAAGTATGTTTATAGTATGATGTTGGATATTATACCGTCGACGTTGAAAAGGTTTACATAGTGGATGTCTTGGTAGTTGTTACATGTGAATACAAATAGTTTTTTTTTGAGACCGTTGCATATGTTTACAATATTTTGATTGAGAATTGATTTATCAACAGAGATGAAATGTAAATTTCGAAAAATGTCGCAATATTGTGCTATGGTAAATGCGTTGCATGTAATGATGCCTAATTTTGCGTTTATACCTGCAAGTATCCGGATATGATTTACGTTGAAGCTACCGATGTATATGTTTTTACCGTTTATGTTGTTATTTACGAAATAATTTTTAAGATGTACGGCTAGTTCGTCGCTTCCTTTCATGTCTATATGGATTTTCATGTTGGTGTAATCGGGAAATTCTTTGAAAAAATCGTCGAGTGTGATGACGGTGGGGTGTTGGAGTTTTATTTGTTCGTGTGTGTAATGACTGGTTGGAATTCCGATTATATGGCAGTCATGAAATATTATTATTGTATTATTTCTGCATAGTTGGATGTCCATTTCGATCATGTCGAACCCCGCTTCGATTGCTGAGTGGAATGCTGTTATTGAGTTATCTGGTTGGTTAAATCCCCGATGTGCGATTTTCATCGACTGGTGTCTGCTCATTTATATTGTTGATATAACAATTTTTGGACTGGGTGGATGATAATATATGTTCGATATTTTACATAAATATGTAAAATATTGGTTGGTGGTGTATATGTCTAGAATATGTTTTTAAATTCAAGTGATTTACTGTTATCCATAGTAGACTTGGCTCGTTCCAGAGGAGCGGCTATTTCACTTATATCTCTTCGGTAGTTCATGTAACCGATGACTTCTCCAGCGAGCTTTTGTGAAACTTCTTTTATGACGATATTATTTAACGTTTCAATTTGCTGGGTGATTTCAGTTGGAAGATTTTTACTGTTTGATAGAAATATGCTTCTCATGATGGTATTTAGTTCATCTTGGCTCTGTCGTCCGATGATGTGTTTATTGTTAGATATTCTATAGACCTGTGCACGGATACCATTTTGGATAATGTCTATGTTTTGTGATGAGAAGAAAAGGTCGGAAAATTGGGTATTATAGAAAATTCCTCTCATAGCGTCATGAAATGTATTACTCTCTACCGGAATTTTATCGAACATCTCGAATTTATTTTTTATATCAGGTACATCTAAGTTTACACGTCCGTTATTCATATATAGTAGTAATATATATTATTTGAGTTGTAAATACTAAATGGATAAATAATTTTATGTGTAGTTAACTATATGGGCATAAAACGAACAATAGTGGTTGTTGCTTTCGTTATACTTGTTGCAATATTTATCTTCATGATATTCTACATGAATGAAGTAGATAAAGACGTTGTATTTCCACCGGTGGTGAGTCGATGTCCAGATTACTGGGATCATGATATATCGGGTGATGGTGATGGTGTATGTAAGAATACGTTTGGTATGAAGAAGGGTGGTGATACAATACCAGATAATGATTTTTCTGGATTTGATATTGGGTCTGGTGGAAAATGTAGTAAGAAGGAATGGGCTATTGAAAACAATCTTACATGGGACGGTATCACAAATGATATGATGGTCGACTGTTCCGGGTATTAGACCCTTGAAGATTTAAAATAGTGCTGAATTGTATATGCCGGTTGATATAAATATTGATTGTTTATATGATGTTATACCAGAGATAAAGGACCAGATTCTATCGTTCATACCGATTTCCACGTTAAAGGGGACGAATCGTCTATATTTTGAACAATATATGCGGAATACCTGTAATAATTTGGTTCGAGTTAGACGAGTCGATACGTATATAAGAAATGTCATTAAACACGATGGTGTATATGTTTTGCGAGAATTTATTCGAAATTGTCCTCGTTCTATTTCCAATAGACGTGTGTTATATAGGAGTAAGAACATGTTGTTTATTGAGTATGTAAATACGTTGATTCATTATTATGGTGCAAATAGATGTAAAGAATGTATGGTTGATATATTTAGGTAATAACTTACATGTGTGGTAATATCATAATAATATACAAAAAAAACATATAATAACTAAGTTGATAGTTATTATAGATGGATTATGACAAAATGAACAGTATTATGGGTAGAACTGGTTTAATAAATGACATGTGCGAAAAAATGCGATATATCGAAGACCATAGGTATAAGATTGATGTCCAAAAGGGTATATATGTATATGGTCCACCAGGAAGTGGAAAAACACAACTTGTGAAGGATATATTGAAGATTATGAATTATGATATTGTGTATTATTCAGCGGGTGATGTTAGAAATAAAAGTGTTATCGATTCTATTACTAAATATAATGTGTCTAATGTTAATGTGTTGAGTATGTTTGAAAAGAAACGACGTAAGATTGCCATTGTTATGGATGAGATAGATGGGATGAACAACGGTGACAAAGGCGGTATTACAGGGTTGATTAAGTTGATACGACCGAAAAAGACCAAGAAGCAGAAACAGGAAGAGTATACATTTAACCCGATCATATGTATCGGTCATCATCATTTTGATAAGAAAATCAAGGACCTCATGAAGGTATGTCATGTGTTTGAGGTGAAGTCCCCAACGGACGCGCAGATTGAAGAGATGGTTGAGCATTTTACTCCTAATTTGACGCATCATAATGAGTATATTTCTTATATTCAAAATGATATATGTAAAATGAAGTTCATATACGATATGTATATGGAAATGGGAGAACAAATAGATTATCAACGTATGCGTGTATTGTTGAATTATAAATCATATAATGATGAGATAAAGAACACGACCAGAACTATTATAAATACCAATACTTGTGTTGGTGATCATGCGAATATTATAAATGAGACTGACCGAACAATTGTTGCTCTGTTATGGCATGAGAATATAATCGATGTATTTAGTAAATTTGACCATGTAGAGGTAATTGAATTTTATATAAGTGTTCTTGAGAATATGTGTTTTGCTGATTTCATCGACCGGGTAACGTTTCAAAAACAAATTTGGCAGTTTAACGAGATGTCATCGTTGATAAAAACGATGAAAAACAATCATATTTATAGGGAGTTCAATAAGAAGGGTGTTGTATATTCTTCGAGTGACGTAAGATTCACAAAGGTCTTGACAAAGTACTCGACTGAATATAATAACTACCAGTTTTTGTATGGTCTTACCCAAAAGTTGATGATGGATAAGAAGGATGTAATTGGATTTTTTAGTGAGATTCGGGGAGACGATGATAGTTCTTCACATGTCGAATGTATGCTGGAGGAATTAGACATTGCAGCGTTGGATATCAATAGAATGTATCGAATTATTGATAAGTTTTCGGGAGACGAAATCGAATGTTAGATTGAGATGGTTGTATTTTGATTTGTGAAATAAAACCTTGATGTGTTAAGTCTCGACGAATTGTTCCATATATCATCGAAAGTTATGTGTGTATCGAATTCGTTATACAACGCGCTAATCGGTATGTATGACGAATTCGAATTTATATCTTCGGTTATGACGGGTGAATAAATTGTATTCTTGTATTCTTGAATGAGTTGTGATAACCATATGATATTACTAATTATGGTTATCACCGATAGGACGAGTATGAATGAAATCATCTGTGTTGTGTAGTAATGTTATGAACTCTTGTGAATGATGAAATTGTGTCAATTTTGTTCGTTTCTAGTGTTCTAGTGAAATTTGTTAAAAAACAATAGTATGTGTTACAAAAATGTTGTTAGTCGACAGACGCGACATCTGTTTCATTCTTTGAAATTTCTTCCTCAAGTTCTTTGATGCTCCTATCCCGTAAGTCGATAGCTTCACAGGTGACTTTTGCTTCTTCGACGTGGCGGTTGATGTCTGCTTTCATATCTTCGATAATTTGGTAAAGTTCATTAATTTTATTATTTTGCGCGGTGAGGATTTCACGGACTTGTGCGTTTGATAATGTGGTTGGCTCGCTGTCGTTGACCTTCATTACGATGGGTCCGTTTGCTTCTTGTTGTATGCGACGTTGTTTTTGTTTTTGTTCAATAAGTTCGATTAACTGTTGTTGCACTTCGGGTTTATGTTTGGGGTCACCTGGTTCATATTTATCCAGGAGTATATCCACCTTATTTGTGATAAAGTTTCTTATTGAGTCGTTTTTGACAAAATCGCTCACGCGATATGTCGTTTCACGGACAACGTTGTTTGTTTCGGGTGTTATATTATTGACCATTTTTCGCTTGTCGAATGTATTGTGAATATGTGAAAACATGAGGATTGTTTTCATGGGGTCGAGTTGGACAAACGGAACTGTGTAATTATTGAGAAATTTCTCTTCTCCTGCGATCGCGGCACAGTCATCGTATCGAGATGTTTCCAATATGTCTTTTCGAAACGCAAATGTGGCGGATGTTGCGTGTGAATGTCCATATGGACCCAATTTATATATTTTTCGAATATGATTAAAGTATATATGTGTCGTGCTTGAACCAGCACACTTTGCTGATGGATTTTGTTTGAGAGTATCGACCGCATGACTTATTCGTTCGGGTGAATAGTAATCATCATCGTTCATATTGACTATTATTGTGCCTGAACATTTTTCGTACATAAGGTTTCGTTTTTTCCCAATTAGCATGCGTTCTTCTATAGGGAAGTACTTTATTTGGGGAATATTCGCTTTATCTATCAGGTCTTGAATTTTGTCGGTTCCATCGTCGATGATAATCCATTCAATCCTAGACATGGGATAGTCTTGATGACGAAAGCAATCTAACATCATTGGAATAAATGGACGACGATTGAACGTTGGGGTGCATACACTTACCATAGGATATTTCGAAGCTTTTTTATTTTGTTTTGGTGGCATTATATCGTATAAAAATAATTTTTTATATGACATTTTCGTTAAATAACACAACGGAGGGTTTACATCTGAGTAATTACCATTCCTACATACGACAGTATTAGTTATTTGGTCGGAAATATCCATTAATATACATAATTGACGCAGGAATGGCCACGACTGTAAACTTCTCTACAATAGTTTCTGGTACGTATATTCCGGTCATAATAATGGTCACGACCGCCCATATTAATAGAAAGTTTGTTGAACCCACACTTGTACGATATGTGCTAAAATCTGGATTATTGTATTTGTTGGGTGGTTTAAAGAAGTCGGAACGAACATTATCCTTATGAAAATGACCTCCTAAAACGACACCCAGACCATAGAATGTATATACAATCATGTCCATAATTCCTTCTACAAATCCAAATAGATAAGCTGAAGGTCCACCGTCTGTTGTTCCCTTGCTAGCAGGTCCATTTACAAATGTTGATGTTACAAGTGTTATTAATGGTGTGATTATTATTGCACCAATAACCATCAATAATGGGTATAATACGAAATACCAATGCGCGGTCTGTTCCAACATGCGTTTGTTGGTGTCGAATATTTCGGTATTGTTTGGGTCGGTCTTGGTAATAAGAAATCCCATTAATTGTTTATACGATTTTCGAATCGTGCTCATATTCATTGCGGCAATTTTTCTGAGTCGTAGTGGGCTTTTATCGTCTTCTTCTTTTGTTCTATTTATATCTTCTAATGAATTATCGAATGACCAAGCGGGTATGACATTTTCATGACCTGTGTCTTCTTTTTGAATACCCAAAGACGTGACCATTTCATCATCATCATCGTCATTTCCTCCTTTATAATAAACATGTGAAAAATCGACTTTTCCTGTTTTTTTATCCACTTCACCATTTATACCCAAGAATGCTGGTTTTCCAGCATTTTTTTCGTCGTCTTCATGTTCTATATAGTATGAATAACGAGTAAGCATACATGCTGTGCTATATCCTATAAAAGTATGTAATACAAGAGCAATTGTTGAATATAACAATGCTTGCAACATTCGGCATGCGACATTTTTGGTTGAACCATAATTATCACCCGGAGGTTTATCGATGGGGTCAATTCCTTCACGAAATGTAAAAAATCCTTCTTTGATAAATTTTCGCCGATTTGTGGTTGTCGTGTTACCATTCTTATTTTTTCGACTTTCGACTTCCTTTTTTTTTTGCTGTTTTTCTTTTACTGACTTGAGTATTTGAACCATATATACTGAACATATAAAATAAAGGGTCTATTTATTATATTTATAAAATGTATGGGTGGGTCAAGAAGCTCAAAATCGAAAACGAAAACGAAAACGAAAACGAAAGCGAAAGCGAAACGTGGTGTGTCATCTAAGAAGGTGGTTTTGTTTCGTGGTGTTGGTACTAAGAAAATACGGAATTTGTCAAGAACCAACAAGCTTAAAGTAAAAAAAATTGATTACGCCAATCGATGTAAGAAGATAAAATCGCGCGAGTTTATGCGTGATGTGAACTCTAAAAACCTATCAAATCGTGTTACTCGTAAGTTTAAGCGGGGTAAATTGGAGAATAAACTATTTTTAAATCATGGGAAGGGAATAGCCGACATAAATAATGGAAAATGGACGACTGAAATGCGTCGTCTGTATAAAAAACTTCGTGGAAAGTATGGTATGAAGCCAACTGAGTTAGATGAATTCAAAAGTGATTATAAATGCGAAATGTTTAGAACTATAAGTAAAAACCATAATCAGGTTATTATAGGTATATTGAGTGTGCCTACGACGGCGGGTGGGTCAGGTGGGGCAACTTCATATATTCCTCAATCGTACGTAAAGTGGATTGAGATGCATGGGGCGCGTGTGGTTCCGATCATGTTTGATATTCCCAAGCAGATGATAAATTTCCTTTTGAACCAGATTGATGGTCTTTTGTTGATTGGTGGTACAATTGAGAGTGCTATTATTGAGAAAGCTCATTATCGATTTTTGTCAACACTCCGGTATATTGTCCAAAAAATAACCCGCTTCAATCTAATTGGAAATCACTTTCCTATATTTTCTATATGTCTTGGTTTCCAGTTGTTGCCGATTATATGTTGTGACGAGCGAGAGACCATTAGTGATGTCAGCGACAATTTTATAAACAATAAGGGGATTTCGTTTTTGCGTAAATATGGTGCCGATACGATTGATTTGTTACCAGTTAAAAATAGAGATATGCTGGTGGGAGAATCGATGCAGGACCATTTTAGTGATACAGAGAAGAAAAAAATGTCACATGAACCGTGTACCGCGATGTTTCATAATAAGTCGTTCATAATGGGTGCTAAATATATGAATAAATATAATAATTTCATAGATGTTACTGCGACATCGAGTGTTGGTGGTAAATCATATGTCGCTGCGTATCAGTTTAAGTCGCTCCCGTATTATGGGGTTCAGTTTCACCCGGAGAAGGTGTTTTACGAACATAGACAAGAAAATATACCGCGTGGAGATGTTGCTAAGATGTTATCAAGTAAGTTATGTAATATGTTTATAGAAGGATGTTCAAAAAATTACAATTTACACGTTTTTGGTACGAACAACGATGCGAATCTGTTTATAGAAAACTATGACTTGTTGTCGCGTGAAAATGCTGCGAAGATATTGTTTCCTGGAAATGATAAAATGTTTAACCCAACGATGATTGATTCCAGTTATTACTTTGGTCGTATTGACAATATAAAGTCTGAAATACTGGGTATTCCTGATATAGCGACCACGCGTGGTTCTATAAAATCGGATATTCACGATGATTTGCGACAAAAAATTGTTGCCGCAAATGAGAAAGAGGATGATTTTAACTATCCTATTTAGGGAACAATTATATAATGTTGGTTATATAATATATATGGATTTTGGTTTTGTTGATATGTTGAATCGCTTTGTAAAAATTATTCGCAAGAATCTTATTGATATAAGATTCATTAGTATTGCTGTTTTGGTTCTTTTATTTGCCAGTATTCTTGTTTTTAAGCCACATGGTTTCAAAGAGGGGATGGGTCTTGGATATATTGAAGGAGAGGCTCCTATACATGAGACGGTGGTTGAGACACCTATCGTTGATGATGGGCAGCGCATTTCTGGTGGGGTTACAGATGTTTCGGTAGGGGGTGGTTCAGTTCCTGTCCCTAATATAGATGAACCATGTTCGTTATGTGGTGTTGAATGTCCAAATACTGACAACGCGTGTCTTTCAAGTAAACCTTCGTGTGTGATGTGCCAGGAACGGGTTACCGAACGTCTGAATAAAAAGAATCGCGATACACCCATAGTTGTAAACGTCTATACGGGGGGTTCTGTTGGAGTGGGTGATGATGATGTTGTGGGTGCGGGACCATCTAAATCGATAAATAATGCCAATACTGACCTTGGATCGTTGACCAGGAATGCTGGATTTGATGATTTTGCGCCTGCCGATGCAAGTGGTATGGCTCAAGATATAAATAATGTTAATGTGCGAGACTTGGTTGATACTGAGAAAATTGAAAAAATCCAAGAACAAGATAAAGATAAAGATGCTAATGTTGAGATCGAGTCTTCGTTGGACGAGGGTGGTGCTGAAATGTTTACGAATGGACACCTGTATTCTGTGCCGAAACCAAAAAAAATGTATCCTTCTATGAGTTATTCTATATATAATACAGTTCAAGGTGATATTGACAAGCTCCCTAACTTGTAATAATCAAATGTGACCTAATACACCGACCGAAAAGAAAAATGTAAAATATAACAAACGCCTTTATGTTTTTGTTATAGTTATCTAAATGTAATTATGTGAATTATCTGGAATACATTAGTGCGCAATTTCCTGATGAAAAATGTACAATATTATATCTCTCTTCTATTACGGTCAGGTCATAATTGTAGTTGTAAATACTCCATGATGATTTGTTCGTCCCGATTGGATCACCGTTTTCATCACATACGGTAAAAAATGTTGAATTTGGATCGATGGGTGGAACCTGTGTTGTAATCTCAAATTCGACAGATTTAAATTTGCTCATGTTAACTGCGCCTGACGGTTGTGTATTGAATATGTTGTTTTCAATTCCAAAGTTATAACAATATACGCCGTTATTGGGTGTTCCGGACTGTGTCCGCGAATACTTCTCGATTAGATTAAATACGTTATGGTCAAGTAAATTTTCGCGATAATTTCCATCAAGAATGATACCAAATGTTTCCATAATTGTTTTTCTCGTGCCTGATTTATAATCACCTGTAATCATCCATGGAGTTGGGTTCCCGGAAGGGTCCACCCCGGGACCAAATCCATTCTCGAACGAATTCTCGAAATCGTTTCTTCCGGTAAAGTTGGGATATTTCCATGACCCTTCGATGGGTGCGTTTGTTATATCGTTGGGTGGGTATAGATATGGCCAATTTGTATAATTAGACCAGGCATTTCTTAAGTTAATATCGTTTCTTGTGAAATAAAACATCCAGCTCGCGACCATTCCGAGCGAGTCCAGTTTTACTTTGTTTGATCCAGTAATATTTTTGAAATTGTATTCATGGACTTCTCTGAAAAGATATTTATGATCATTTAATGAAAATACTCGTTGTTCTTCATCACTTAGAAAACAGTATGTTGATAATAGATGGACGTCTGCGTTAAATTCATTCCTTTTATCTGGAAAATCGTCTGAGTCTAGTGAAATTGATGGGGGTGTTTGAAGAAAATTATACATCTGCATGTAATCTTCGTTAAAATTTGGTTGAACATATGGGTATTCGTTTATACTATCTTTCACGTCACGAATTAAGAATAATTCGTATAGTGGTCTGAGAGTAACATCGATAGTAAGTTCATTATATTGCAGTGCTATGAGTGGGAAAGCCATTTTGCTTGAGTTAGAGAACCATGTATTTATTGGAATATAAATCATACGCGAGTCTATTGATGGAGCGGCACCAGCTTCTTCCTGTGTATGAAACGCGGATGGGTATACGTTCACCCGATTCCCATGGTTGGAAGGGTCTGATAGTTCGGTTACGTTTCCGGTCATTTCATCATATATGTTTTTTTTGTTTCCATCGAGGTCTCGTTCGGCTATATTTTTAAGATAGCTCCCACTAAATTTCTGGAGAATTTGTCCGCCCACAGAAATGGTTACCTCTTTTACTATTTCTGAACCCAGGTTTTCTATCCATTTGAATTCGTATGGGGCCCACGCATCGTTTGTAGTTTGGGGTGGGTATATCGGGCTCCATATATAGGGGAGCCTTATTGCTATATACGTGTCCATGAGTAGGTCGGCATATCTGGGTATTCTGAACTTGTAGTGAGAATTATCAGTTGCGCGTATGGTTCTTGATCCATCATAATCGATTCGAAACTTCTGGAGACCAAAGTTTGTATATTTAGCATATTTTGTTTTAAAAAACGTTTTTGATGGGTTCCCGTTTAGGTATATATTTTGATTACCATAAGATATTAGATTCAATAGACCCCCTGGCATTGTATTGTGTATATATAATTGTGTTATTTTAAAATACTGTTCGTTACAATTATATAAAAATATATGCCATATTTTTTATTTTATAATATATCAAATATTTATGGATTCACAAATATTTAAATCTCGTCCAAATCCATGTATTTTCAAGACACTTTTGGATAATATATGTGACTGTGAAAATAATAGATATATAATAAATAATGCGTCGTTTAAAAAGGGGATTATGTTTAACCATATAACTGAATATTGTTCAAATGTGGAGGATAATTATTATGAATCAAAAAAGTTTTATATTCGACGAAAGATGACTTTTAAGTATTTTATAACGGTGATTCGCCAGATGTGTAGAGTTAATGATATAGGGTATGAAACTGTTACTAAGTATAATAAATCTACATACGAAATTATGTATTTAATAGATCCATTTGAGGACAAATGCTTGATACTTTAAATCTTCGCGTGTGTAAACAATCAAATTTCGTTATGATGATTGTTTATATATTTGCCTATAAATGTTTCTGAATCCAATATTTCGGGAATGGATAGATAAACAAAATATTTGTATTTTATTCGACGAAGTAATTCGTCGTGTGGTATAAGAACACCGGTTGCGTTTGGTGAAAGTTCAATTGGTGTGTCATTAAATAGCTGATCCAATATGATTGGGTCGTTGTTTGAATCCTTTGTTCCAATAATAGACCCATCTATTATGTTTGCTTGATTATTTTCCTTTAGGTTAAAAATAAACCGTTCGAAGTTACCATCGAATCTCGATTCTGCTGTGGAATCTCTTGAGATGAGGGATTGTATATAATTTATGCATAGGTCGACTGTTTTACAATTTTTATTGCATCCCATGAATTGTGTATTTGGAAACATGTTGACGATACTACTTGTGCTGTTTCGTGATACATCTTCACCGAAAAACATTTTTTCTTTGTGTACGCCATTATTAAATACATTTTTTAAATTCGCTTCACAAACGAAAGATGGTGGGACGAACATTCCACCATATGTCTTTAGTATCATCAACTTTGATAGGGTCCGTATATTCTCGTCAATCGGGTCGGGAATTTTGGAGAAATCGACACCAAAAGATGGGAGAAGTTGTCCGAAACTGTTATCGTCGATTAGACACACGCGAAACGAGGTTGAGCACGCAGCAACGATTGATTTAATGGTGAGATACATATAAGGTTCGTTTAAATTTTCTGTATTTCGAGAACCGAATGATTTCCACACGCGTGAGTTTAATTTGTATGGTATGTGTATCCATAGTATTGGTTTGGCGAAAGCAGATGGTATATTTTCATTTAGAAGATATTTACGAATGAGTTTTTCATTTTCCAATTTCTCAAAATCATCGACATTATCTTGATATTTCCTATACAATACCCCAGCGGTGAATAAAAGAATCAACCCTGGTATAAAACCTTTATAATTATTCATATAGTATAGGCAATTATTTTATTTATGGTTGTATAGTAATTTTAAATTACCCCAAAAAACCTGGTCATTCTTCCTAGACACTTCCTCTTGTTGAATCAACTTAAATGCGGTATTACTTCCCTCATCGTCGTCAATTTTTTGTTTGTTTGAAAAATACATTTTCGCTTGTTTATCCAATATGTCTTTAGAAAACGTTCCTGTGTTCGCTCGGTCCCGTTTAAGTTCATCCACAGTTGAGTATTTTTTTTTATTTATATAATCGTTATTTGTTACGGGTATTACCGGGTTGTCATATGCCTCTTTTACGTCGATATAGTTATGTTTTGAAAAAACCGTTGTATTTGTGTACGTTGATGGTGCGTTTCCTGATAGTGATTGTGATCCCGATGATATATTATCTACAATATCATCAATACCCGAATAAACCACAAGTGCTCTCTTTTCATTTTTCAGTTGTTCAAAATTGGAGTGCATTGACGAAACGCTGTTGACAGTTGTGGTTTGGGTATCTTCCTGTTTAAGCCACTCATCGTAACCAGTTTCGTCTTCTTCATTAGAATTTTTCATTTGTTCAAACATCTTATTGAAAAAGGTATTGAATTCTTTTTTTTTACCTATATTTTCAACAATACTTACTTTGTCATGGTCTTCGTCGTCAAGTATTTGCGAATATGTATTATCTTCTCCGTATTTTCCATCTCTCGTAGTTTTATTCCTGAAATCATTTATCTGAACAACGATTCTATATGCCTTTGAAAAAAATAAAAAGTATTCTTTTGGAAGTCCCGATTTATCTGGATGTGTTTGAAGGACTATTTTTTTTGCTTTTTTTACGTCGTGTGTTGTGAAATTACGTGAAAGTTTAAAGAGTGTTATTAGTTCATCAAATGAATAATTTTCCAAATCCAAATCAACCTCCATATATGTACATATGTACAAAATTGATAATAATAATACGAAGTTGAATATACATACTAAACATATAACATGGCTACCCCGGAAAATGAAGTATGGAGATATGCTGTGGATGCAGCTTCTTCTATGGACTATGATGAGTGTGTGAGATTGTACCGACTTGAGAAAATGATACCGGAAATGGTGGCGGCTCATGACATGTGCCCACCTTATACATCCCTTTCGGAATTACCTATTGTGGAACACCTTTTGACAATCGAATTGTCAAAGTTGGATGAACGTGACAAGTTAGATACATTAGGAAATAGCTTGTATCGACAGGTTCGAATTCATCATCACATGCTTGCTGGTAAAATTACATCGGAACTTTTGAAAATGGATACCTCCATTATAGTTAGCTTATTATGTGACGGTGACGCTCTTATGGATAATATTGAGAATATTGTCAAAAGCTATCGAGAAAAGGAAGAAGATAAGTGTCCAATTTGTCTTGATTGTATGGGTGAGACAAATATATGTGTAACCGTGTGTGGTCACAAGTTTTGTATTTCATGTTTGTTTACTCATGGAACATCGAGCACGGATTGCCCGTTGTGTCGCACACAGTTTTGGGCACCACAATCACAAGAGAGTAGTCCCCCGATCGAATCTCAACTTTATCCACCTATAACGTTAGACACCGACACATATCAATCTGGTGTCCTTGATAACGCTCTCGCGGATTATCTGGATGATGAATCTGTAGACACATTTCGTTCATACGATGATGAAAATAATAATAATAATAATGATGCGGTTCTACCGGACATCTTTCATGAAGAACCATCTCATGATTTAGATTCAAATATCATTCATGAAGAAGAGCGATACGTTAATATGAATATGAATCACTATGATGAAAATAATCACCGCAATAAAAACACGATGAATATTGCGAGCATGGAATATGAACCTGTTCCCAATATCCAAAATAGAGATTTTAATAGGTCATTCAATACGATAAATATAATCAGGCGTCAAATATATTCACATCCTTCTTAGACCCATAACATATTTCAACTTCGACTACCTGCTGGTGATATTGTTACGGGATAAAACGCATGAAAATAGACTATATATATGATCTTTATTTGCCCCCAATACGAATTCATCTGGGTAAATGGTATTATTATCGCTGAAATATGCCAGAACAGCAGGAACACCGTTCACGATTCTCTTTGTCTTTAGCATTCCAAATATTTCGACACTTTGGTCCACATCAATATCAAACCACACGATGTTCTCATTATCTATGATGGATTCTTTAAATAATTCAATATCTGTTGATATTTTTTTACATGGACCACACCAGTCAGCTCCAAACTTAAATACAACCGTTTTCTTATTATCTTTTATGATTCGAATAAAGTCGTCTTTATTTGAGATAGTTGTGTTAGAAACCACCATCGTATTATTTATATATAAGACGTTCGTTTATATTTTTTACGAATATAATATATAATATATGTTGTTTAAAAACGTGCATTATATAATTTACTATTTAATTATTATTGTTGTTGCGAGTATGATATTCATGTTCATCCCGGTTGAAAAGATGACACGGTTGGAAGAAATCCTCCTGACTTATAATTTCGACTTCGGTTGGGCTCCTGGGTATAATGTTAATTGTGAAACAGGTGGAGCTATGGGCGATAAATCAACTACCGTAAAAACCTCACACTGTTCATGTTTCATATATGCTTTATGTAAAGAAATTGGGTTGTATATTCCCTCCCCACCTGAGTATAAACAATTTCACCTGGCTGACCGGCAACTTGAATGGATTTCGAGTGGAGACGGTATAAAAAACGGGTGGGTTGATATTGGAAAACATGTACCCGATAATTATATAATTGCTCAAAAGAAGGCGAACGATGGGTATTTGGTAATCGTTGGTGTAACCCAAGATGATGGTGTGAATGGGCATATTGGTGTTGTACGACCATATCGAAATATTGATTTTGACATTATTTCATCGAGAGGACCGATTGTAATGGCATCATCCAGTCCAAATACGGTTGCTTCATACCTTGACGACGAATTTAGATTTAATCAGCCAGGGTTTGCGCATTTGAACGGACGGGTTCGTTTTTTTTACAATAAACACAAGGTGGTATAATATGGATAATATGAATAATATTATCAAACAGCTATTGTTTCCAATTCGTTTATGTTTATATCCGGAAGGATCATGTGACTCTCCCAGAAATATTTACAGAAGCACCAGCATACATCTACGTCTTCGTTGTACCATTCGGGATGAGACTTGAGAAGTTTCGTTTGTATAGAAACTGGTAGCAACCCGAGAGATGACCGCGGAAGAACGTATGATAGTTGTGTATAGGGTGACACAACGTTCATGTTGTGGTTTGGGAACATGGTTGTCTGAAAGTATGGGATATACTTGACAAGATCTTCGAGAAGTGGGGCATAGTTATATTTATATTTCCATCTCCAGTCAACACAACCGACTGTATAATATTTCATGGTCCATTCGAGAGCCTCCATATAATTAAAACATATCTGCTTCCGTCGGTCGTCATTTATTTCCATATGAAATAGACGTTCATAGTATCGATTCTGCCATCCTGGTAGAGTGGGATTAATAAAATGCTCTTCGTGACGTTCTGAACATGGGATACGATTGAGTTTATCTAATCGTTCATCGGGTGTCGTGGCGTGAATAAACCGTCGTTCCTGTTTATTCCTTGAATTATATTCATGGATTATGAAATCTTCCTCTCCCTCGGCAAGTGACGAAACAAATTTTCGCACGTTTTTCCATTGGATTTCGTGGTTGACCACAAGACATTCATGCGAGTCTATAAAATGTGAGCCGTATGTTTCCATTAAAATCTGAATACCATTTGTACGGATGTTCAGTGCCGGAAAGTGTGGCATGAAATCATTACCCAGAAAGAAACATAGAAGGATATAATCGTATATTTTGTTGTTCAACATACCCTCTTCAATTGCAGAACCCTGGTTCATTTCGTGTGCTACTTTATCGGCTAAAACGGGTATATCAATCATATATAGTTTGTTCGGATCAAGTGATTTGTCTATAGACTTGATGAATTCGGGTGTTTCTCTAAATAGATATATGTTTTTACACACAGGAAGATGGTTTATCGAAAGCATGATAAGATCGGCATCTAATCCATATATAACTGTGTTTTTATCGCTATGATATTGTAAATTGTCCCTGATGTATTCGAATAGTTTATGTTCTCCTTCGCCGTGAACATCTGCACAAGAAACACTTATTTTATCCAATCCAAATTTATGTGGGTCGGCAAAATATGATTTTATGAACGTGGCAAGTTCATTCATAAAATCGGTACCTGGTGTGATTCCGGTGGAATCGAAATCGAGTTTGAATCTTGTTGGGTCAATTGTATCTGTTATTTGTCCAATAAGTTTTGAACGGAATCTGCGTGTGCGCTGTTGTTCAAGTTTTGCAACTGGTGCAACACCATCGAATGCGATAAATACGTGGTGTGTCGGTTTAATAGATTTTATATATTCCTCCAGTTTCTGACATACCAACTTTATAATTACGTTGTTGATATATGCGTGGTTTTCTTTTATGCTGTACAAAGCATCATAGATGATAGAATTACAGTCCAAGTATAGATTATGGACCTGTTGTAAATTATCTATGGTGCGAATTATTTTGGGGTAATTCTTGATTATATGTGAGAAGTATGCGGGAACACCCATGTATATTATTTGTATAAATGTTTTTATACCAATTTTTATTACAAATTATGTAATAATGTGACGACAGCTCTGTAAATTATTAGTCGGATGATTTTAAAAATACAATTCTCTGAAACAAGTTTAATATGTCGAGGAAGAAATTCATAGAGAATTTTGGGTAGTTTGGTAGACGTGTACACATCTTTTTGAGGGAAATAATTTGATGTGTGTCGTAAGAAACGAATAGGGTGAATAAAAATATCAGTATATACGAAGTAAACCGGAATGTTCTCAATAGTGAATTAGGGTCTCGATTAAATAGTATATTAACAAGTTCTACAATAATAATAACAAATAGAGATACTATCATCGATGTTGTCATGAAATTATAGGTTTTTCCAAAGAATGACGGCATGCTATATGCGATTGCTGACATGGTGACAAATATGGTTCCGGTTGTGAGTATAGAATCTTCTACGACGTCCTTCGTTTCGATAGACTTAAATAGTGGGTATATGCCAATACTTATTAGAAATAGAAACAACATCCATGCGCCATGAATAACCCCAAATTTATTGTTTTCGAATGATGGGGAAATTGCTATATAAATAACCAGGGCTAATGACACGATGTATGCGATGATTATGTTATGAAACCCGATATTTTTGTAAACTTCACTAGATGTGAGATATTCGCCCCTTGTCGATAAATCATTAAACATGTGGTTATAAATATAGCACGATATACCTACAGAGATGATAGAAAAGGACAGGTATAGATACACGTTTAATATGAAATTATCGCAGGTCGGGCTTCCATTTTTAAAAGACATATTTTTTATTAAGTTCAATACAGCAACGCATGACAGTAGTAGTATATGTATATATCCTCGTTCGAATGCCATAATAGATATTGAGGAGAAAATAAAAAAAAAATATGATATAATAATATAATGTTCGAAAATAGCGACGACGACACCAATTTGGAAATGGGTGATGCTAATATAAATATTGATAAAATATTATGTATCCTCGTTGACAAGGTTAGCGTGTATGAGAAGATAATAACGAAGACCAAAATAAATTCGGATAATTATATGAAAATGAACATATTCACAACATCGGAAACGAATTGCTGTCTTAGTGAGTTGAATATTATCCTTGATGATGTGAGATTATTGGAAGTTTACCTGAAAGATAATGAATCTTATGACGTGGATAACGTTATAAACGATATACAAACGTTAAACAACAAGCTATCTTCAATTGTCAAAAAATACGGAACGATGCACGTTAAAGATCTTATATATGTATGTCTAGGAAATAATTATTTAGAACAGTTTGATGTGAAATATAGAGACAAGTTTGACCTTATCAAGAGATATATGCATCCAATCGGATATAAGCTAATCAGCGATAGTTTGGTAAACAAGAGTGCTGAACATAATTCGTCTGGTGGGAACGCAATACTTGAGGACTTTAGAATATGCGAGACCGGGGACAATTGTTCCTGTTATAATTTTGTTTCTAATAAAAAGGGACTTCGTTTAAACACTATCAAAGTGGTAATAAAAGATATACAACAGAAGCAAAGTCTTATTATATATGGATACGTTGATGACCTTATATTCGAATATATACTCAATAATAATTACATACATGAAAAATACTATTCGTTGAAACAAATGAAGCCGATGGATAGTGAAAATTACGACTATAAATTTGATATATATATGAATTCTCTCTCTTTAAAAGACTATTTGATATACGACGTGAATGAAATATATGACCGATATAATGGTTATTTAATGAATGCGATTAGTATAAAGTCCAAAAGTCTGAGCAAGGTTGTTAACGATTTCTTGAAGGCGGACTTCGACGGAAAAAGAGTGATGTTAATCGAACTTCTCATACATTCAAATGACAAAGAGTTTATGTATTTGGCATATCTTCTTTACGATACGATGACGGCAGATGATGACGATAAATCTGGTGATGAACAGGATATTCTATATAGTTCTCTTCCGTGGGTTATAAAATCAAAGTTCAAATGTGCAATGAAACAGACAATTGATTATACAAATAACCTAATGAATTATGACGTTAATAACAAACTACCAATTGAGCAGAGAATATGCCTTATGAAATGCTCTGACAAAGTAAAGGAAAAGGCTATGGTCAAATTAAAGGAGGTGAAATCTAAAACAGATGATAGTGCCACCAAATCCAGACAATATCTTGATGGGCTATTGAAAATACCGTTTGGTATATTTAAGCGCGAACAAATTTTTGACATAATGGACGAAAACAACAATTTATTTTCAAACATGTTAGACGCCAAAGATAATTGTTGCCATATCAGTTCCGTAACCAAGAAGGATAAGTATACAAGTATTGAAATAAAAAACACGACACGTGCTATACTTTTAAACATGGGAATGGAGTCGTTTGCTGCAAAGATGAAAAAGATAATAAATCGGTTGGATAAACTAAGAAAGAAGGAACTATTATCATTTATAGGTAACATTCGTGTTATATTTGTTAAAAATAATATAGTTCTGGATAATAGCGCGAATATATCAAATCTCCTTATTGATGATATTCATGGAGAACAAAAGGACGTTCTCCGGACCAGGTGTCATCAGCTCCTTTCGATGATACACAACGACAAGATTTTGGACGAGGTATTATACCACACCGATATTATTGACGAGAAAAAACTTTCGATGTATAAGACTCTTTCGTGTATACAGAATAATTGCCTTGATGTAAATAAATATATGGGAAATGTTCGCAAGTGTCTCGATGATTCGGTTTATGGGCACGATGACGCAAAGCGCCAAATTGAGCGCATAGTGGGTCAGTGGATCAACGGAAATGACGGGGGTTACTGTTTGGGATTTGAAGGTCCACCAGGCACCGGAAAAACCAGTATCGCTAAATATGGTTTGTCCCAGTGTCTTGTAGACGATAACGGTGAAAAGAGACCATTCTCATTTATTGCGATTGGTGGTTCAAGTAATGGGAGTACTCTTGAGGGACATAATTATACATACGTTGGTTCCACGTGGGGGAGAGTAGTAGATATTCTCATGGAACAAAAATGTATGAATCCCATCATATTCATCGACGAAATAGACAAGGTTAGTAAGACCGAAAATGGTCGGGAAATAATAAGTATATTAACCCATTTGGTGGATCCGACCCAGAATGATTCGTTCCAGGACAAATATTTTTCAGGAATAGATATAGATGTCTCGAAGATTCTGTTTGTATTTTCATATAACGACGTTAGTTTAATAGACCGAATTCTTTTGGACCGAATACATCGCATCAAGTTTGATAATTTGACAACCGATGATAAGTTGGTTATTTGCAATAAGCATATGCTCCCCGAATTACTCAATAAAATGGGACAATTTGGAAATATTGAGTTTTCAGATGAAGTTCTCGCGTATATTATTAACTCGTATACACATGAATCTGGTGTTAGGAAACTCAAAGAATTGCTATACGAGATAATAGGCGAAATAAATTTATTGACGTTGAATGACATGCTATGTGAAATAGAGATACCTGTTATTGTTACAGAAGACGATGTTACAAAAATATATCTCAAAGACCACCACAAGATGAATGAAAAAATGGTAACACCTATAAATAAGATCGGTATTATTTGTGGATTATATGCGAATGCTCTCGGGCGTGGAGGTGTTATACCAATTGAGACAAGTCTGTTTGTTACAAGGAACCTATTGGACCTGAAACTTACCGGACAACAGGGAGACGTTATGAAGGAAAGTATGACAGTTGCCAAAACACTTGCCTGGAGTCTTACATCGAAAAAGAGACAGACGTATTTGATGAAAGATTTCAATACAACCAACAATCAGGGTATACATATACATTGTCCCGAGGGAGCAACACCCAAGGACGGTCCATCTGCAGGGACAGCTATTACAATTGCTATTTATAGTCTGTTAAACAATATTCCAATAAAATACGATTTAGCAATAACAGGAGAAATGAATTTACAGGGGTGTGTCACAGCGATTGGTGGATTGGATCTCAAAATAATTGGCGGAATAAACACAGGTGTTAAGACGTTTTTATACCCAAGTGATAACAAAAGAGACTTTGATAAATTTATGGATAAGTATCGGGGAAACTCTATTCTCGATGGTATAATGTTCCATAGTATCGATACGATTCATGACGCCCTCAAATTGTCGTTGGTAAATACATAAAATTTTATATATACTTAATATAATTATAGTAATATGGATAGTGGTAGAAATAATACTAACAGTGGAAGAGTTAAAATGACTATAAGGATGATGGGTGATTTATTATCAATATTGACAAATATGTTTTTAATAGGGTTTCTTGTAATGCTATCGATGTTTCACGGTGATATGAAGGCTTTTGTATTAATAGCAGGGATGTTTCTATGGTACGTAGGTCTCACCTCACCGGGGTCCATTCAATCACTATTTACAAAAGATGTCGATATGTCCCAACAGATTGGACGTGATAAATGCAACCCTATTATTCTCGGGTGGTGGGATACAGTTCCCAATCCTGCGGTGTCGACAACAACAAGCATGCTTGGCATGATTGTAAGTTATATAATTTCCCCGATGGTAAACTCACCCTGGAGAAATGAGAATATTAGTATAATTTCTTCGTTGGTTGTATTGATATTGATTACGATAATGGCCAGGTATAAGACACCAGGTGGTGAAGGGTGTGAGGAATTGTCTCCTCTTATAGCGGGTCTCGTATTGGGAATACTCGCCGGAATAGCATGGGTGCTTGTAGTATCGTTGTTTTACCCAGAAGGATTATATCATGGATATTTTTCCAACAGTGCTGTATGTGCTGTAAAGTCCAAAACATTTAAGTGCAAGAGACGGGGGGTGTAATTGGGAAGGACATCTATGTCCGTAACATACGAACCAACAACATATTGATGTTGCATAAAAAATAACCATGAAAATATTGTTTATGGTTATTTTATTTTTGCTGAGATGACATGTCGAGAAGATGTAACTCGCCGTTAACGATATTCCGTATAATTTTTGAAGATATATATGTGTGACAATCGATACAAACCTGAACACGTAATACCGATTTTGTCGAATAGCAATATGACGTTATCGTAATCGAACAATCAGGGTTTTCACATATATACCTTGAACAGTTGATACATAAACACGGATTATGTTGATCACATATTCGGCACGCTGGTGATTCAAAATATGACATAGTTTATTAAGTATATTCGGTGGTCGAGGAAGAGACAGAGTCTGTATAATTAGTAGATAGATGTATGTAACATGTTATGTCACAGATAAAAATCAATTTTGCTTAGACTTATGTGTTCCGTATAGAAAATTACGAATAATTTTCTATGTTATTGTATACGTATTTTTTTAGTTCAGTTGCAATCATTTTTCTCGCGTGTGTTTGTGCCATTAAAAGAGGCGACACGCCTTTTGTATACGCTGGGATGAATTTTAGGAGGGCATTTTGAATACCGTCAGTCTCTGTGTAAATGGATAGTGATTCAATCGGGAACTCCTTCTTATTGATATTTTTGTTCACTTGGTTGTGAAATACGTACATTATTTCAATAAGGTCCTCCTTCTTGGACACATTATTGAATCGAACCGTTTTTAGAAAGTCAACCGCGTGCGTAGAACATTCTGGACATGGTAAATTAGAACATATTTTAAAGATGTAATTGATTATTTCATCCTTATGCTTATGAAATGATTGGTGGTTTATTTTTGATACCATCGTATGTAAAAAAACCCATGTAGGATTTCCCCATGATTTATACTGTGATATTTTTGACATAACTTATATAAAGACAATAAAATTATATATGTATGCAGAACGAAGCAACTAATGTATTAGATTATTTTAAAAAGTGTCTTGATGAGATAGACGAATCAACCGATGAAGATTCTTGTCTAATAACGGGCGAAAATTTAACTAAACATCACGTAATTCTCATGTGTGGTCATAAATTCAACTACATACCACTATTTAAGGAGGTATATCAGCAAAAATGTGTGATAAACCACAAAGAGATTGTTAAGGTCCCGCGGAAATGTGTTAAATGCCCGTACTGTAGAAATGTTGGGATAGGAATACTACCATACCGCGAAAGTATAGAACCAACTAAACTATATGGTGTTAATTGGCCAAAAAATCACTCAATAAAAATGAATATGTGTTCGTACATACTTCGCAGCGGTAAGAATAAGGACAACGCATGTGGAATCGCATGTGTAGACTCCTATTGTCCCAGACATATCATATCCGCCGAGAATGTGAAACTGGTTGTGAATAAATCAATCTCAACCAACGAAATAAATCATCCCGACGTTGATGTAAAAAATACGTGCTCTAAACTGGTGGGAACTAAAAAGTCACGCCGTCTGTGTAAAAATAGAGTAAAGGATAAAGGATTATGTGGAATCCATTTAAAAATAAATGAGCATATAGAATAATACTGTATGGAGAATCGCGAACAGCTTGTCAAGGTTCTTAAAGAGTGGTTTGATCTGGAACGGGAAATAGCCGTTCTTCACAGCGAACTCAAAACAAGGAAATTAAAGAAAAAACAAATGGCTGAAAGTCTTGTCGGTGTTATGCAGTCGAATGATATAGATGCGTTTGATGTAGCTGGTGGTAGAATCGTACATAGGAAAACGAAATCAAAAGCCGCAATTACAAAAAAATCTCTGGTTACAATCCTTAGTGAGTGGTTTAAAGGTAGCCCACAAACAGTAGAGGAGTTGTCTGCGTTTATACATTCTCGCCGTGAAGAAAGAGTTACCGATACAATCCAAACAAAATTCGATACGTGATGTGTGATACAATATGAATACACACAAAATGGTTTAGACGAATATATTATTATATCATAATCATATATTCGTTGGTAAATGTCTATAATATTAGAAAATACTATTCATGAAATCCCACCAGGGGAAACGAGTATTATTGACGTGTATTACACGATTTCTGGTCTCGAAATACCATATATTACGTTCTATCTCAAACTGAATACGCAAAATAAATACGATTCGTTTGTAAAAAAAGAGGATTTCAATAGGATATATCGAACACCGAAGATTACTCTAATAGGAACCATATTATATGAAAATGTATATTATCGAATAATAAATGTCGATATTAAGGAGACTATATACAAAGCACATCATACAATTGTATCGGTTACAATCTATGAGATTATAGAACTCGGTAAATGTGGGAACGTATCCATACACCCGGATTTTATAAACTTTATCACAAATAATCGTTGTGTATATACAGTTTATGATGACGACGATTGTCTGGTAACTCCACCGTGGGTTTTTTACAAGACAATTCATAAGAAATATAGGGAATTTATAGAGATTTATGGATTTATGAGAGAGTTTGATAAAAATATGCCATATTTTAAACTGGAATACAATCCCCCCAAAGAGAAACAAATAGATAGTATATGCATCCGCATCATCGTATTCATGGACAAAATTACATTAAACTGCGAAACCGTTTCGGGATATGACATAAGATACAACGACGTATTTGTGGGCGATCAAGAAAATTGTAAATTCTTTGGAATTATCATGTAATATTTTGTTAGACATAATATATATATATATACATGGGAATATTGAAGCGAATTCTTATATGTATGATAATTTTATTATTCGCAAACGTTGTTCTGAAGAATGTGTTATATTTTATGGGGGTGGAAGATAGGGACGTCATGCCAATGATGTTATGGTTTAGTGCGATTGGAATATTTATAGTAGTACTTCCCCCGTTTGCAGGTCTTATATTTAAGTCCGGGGGGAAGATAACAACGGACATCATGAAAAAATCAACAGAGAGATACAATATCGCAACAAATATCAAAAAGGTCGTCGGTATGGTGTAAATGAATCTAACATTTATGTATTCATACTAATTTATCGAATTTATCAAATTTTGCAATTCTTTTTCTGTAATATGTTTTTGGAACCCTAATATGTAACACACGTCAAATATATATGATTCTTCACCACCTCCTTCAATATCTAAATCTAATATGTATTTGACACAAAACTCAGGTGTTAATTTTTGTGTTGCCAAAAGTATTTTTCCATCAAGATGATTTTCCACAATATTCTGTTCAAGAATTTCAATAGAATATTTATTTCTATTGGCAAGCAAGTCAGTATTAGTTACTTTCATTTTTTCTTCATTATCAATTACGTTAAATAATTCAATTTTATCCCATTACACAGCGTGCAGGAGATCATATTTCGTCTTTTGTTCGGGATCAGCGAGCGTTTCGTACGCAAACGACAACTTCTTGAACATATCCTCTGCTCCGTCGTCTTTGTTCTTGTCGGGGTGGTATTTAAGAGCCATAGCGTGATACGCTGACTTGATGTCCTTTGCAGATGCCCTGACTGATACACCCAGCGTCTCATAGTGAGACGGCTCAGGCATGGGATCCGGAACCGACTTGGGTGGGGGTATGCTGGACCTGTGTGTGGACACACCGTGTAATCTATCATAGAACTGTTTCACCTTCTTATTTACTTTTATTTTACCGGGTTCAAATGATTTTAGATACAACCCTGCGAGGCTTCTTACCCGTGACAGCGCGACGTATGTTTGCCCGCACGCGAATATATCTCCACCCACATCAATCTCAGCGAAATCCAGAGATGTGCCCTGTGATTTATGCGTTGTCATTGCCCA
>JGI20160J14292_10000657_pt1 | contig 30712 bp, 26 predicted proteins | sample COG_10_FD_14292 | JGI IMG/M metagenome (IMG submission 14292) | reverse complement strand
CAAACAGGGCCTGCAAGCCAGCGATACCGGCGGCATCAATCGACAGATGACCGGCCGCCACAGAGTTGATCGCCTTGACCGCATCGTAGAGGACGGCAATCAGCATGGGCGTATTGAAGTCGTCGTTCATCGCAGCATATGCACGGGTGCGCAAAGCGTCGACATCTGGNGNNCCATCCGTGCCATCCGAAGGCGCCAAGCTTTTGAGCAAGTCCCAGGCTGTCATCAGGCGNTCCANTCCTTTTTCGGCCGCCTGGAGGGCGGGATTAGAGAAGTCGAGCGTTCCTGCGTAGTGCCCCTGGAGCATAAAGAAGCGCACGGTCATGGGCGAATAGCCCTTCTCGAGCAATTTGTGGTTGCCGGTGATCAGTTCTTCGGGCGTAAATCCGTTGCCTTCAGATTTGGACATCTTGCGGCCATTCACGGTGAGCATATTGCCGTGAATCCAATATCGAACAGGCGATTCTGGACCGTGTGCGCCCTTGTTTTGGGCAATCTCACATTCGTGGTGAGGGAATTTGAGGTCCATGCCGCCGCCGTGAATGTCAAAGCTCTTGCCGAGGTATTTGGTGCTCATCACCGAGCATTCCAAGTGCCAGCCGGGAAATCCTTCGCTCCATGGCGAGGGCCAGTGCATCAGATGGCTGGAGTCGGCCTTTTTCCAAAGGGCGAAATCCAGGGGGTCGCGCTTTTCATCCTGTCCGTCTAACGCCCTGGATTGGTTTTGAAGCTCGTCGATTTTCCGGCCACTCAACGCACCGTAGTCGTGCGTCTCGGCGTACTTCCGGACATCAAAGTAGACGCTGCCGTTGGCCTCATAGGCGAACCCATTGTCGATGATGTTCTCGATCATTCCAATTTGCTCCACGATGTGGCCTGTGGCCGTAGGTTCAATGGAGGGCGGAAGGATGCGGAAAATGCGCATCACATCGTGAAAGTCATTCGTGTAGCGCTGCACCACTTCCATCGGCTCCAGATTTTCGAGCCTGGCTTTCTTGCCGATTTTGTCTTCACCGTCATCTGTGTCGCCAGTGAGGTGCCCCACATCTGTAATGTTGCGGACGTAGCGCACCTTGAAGCCCAGGTGCAACAAGTAGCGGTAGACGATGTCGAAAGTCAGAAACGTTCGAACGTTGCCGAGGTGCACATTGCTGTATACAGTGGGCCCACAGACATACATCCCTACATAAGGCGGGTTGTACGGGGCAAAGCGTTCTTTTTCTCGAGAGAGAGAATTGCCAATGTGCAGCCCTTCAGCAAAGGGAGACAGCGGACGATCGGCAGGCGTTGAATGGGAATCCATATGGACCTAATTGAGTGGGGGTTCCGGGTGCGAATATCGCAAAGCAAAGACCGGCCCACACGCATTCGGTGGACCGGTCTTCTTGGTCAAGCGGGCCGGACGCACCGGCCAAGGCATCAAGCAGTATATCGGGTGCTCATTGGGCGCGCTGAACGATGCGGCCTGAGCGGTATGTTGTGCGGCTGAGAACGCGGCCTTCGCGGTCAAGACGGACGAGGTCGCCCTCTTCTTGACCGTCCCGAAGCTCTACGAGCATCTCAAGTTGGCCATTATCATGGAAGTAGCGCTGCTGTCCTTGCGCAACCCCCATTTTGTCAAAGGTGAGCATTTGCTGAATGGTGCCATTGGGCCAAAAGCGGCGCAGGTGGCCTACGTTCACTCCTTGCTCCCACCGGCCTTCTTCGGTCAACAGGCCATCATCAGAGTACACTTTGTAGTCTCCGAATGGGGCGTCATCGTGATAGTGGATTTCTGATCGCAACGCGCCATTGGCATGGTACCGTTGCCACAATCCTTCTCTGCGGCCATCCACCAGATCGCCTTCTTCAAAAATGGCATCGGCTGGAAAATCTTCAAGTCCCGAGTCCATTCCAGTGATGACTACATGTTCAGGACTGGAAGGAGTTTGGGTAAATGGAGTGCCAATGTTGGCGTAACCACCAATGACTGGCGAGACCATCAAAGAAACCAGCAATAGGAACGAATCGAATTTCATGGGGCGTTCAGTTGTGACGCTCCCAATACGCGCAGCTTTCCTCCAAGGTTTCAGTTCGGAGAAAATTCAGGTCAAATACTTCAGTGTGGTGATGAGGGGGTCTGGACTTTCCTCGCCTCCATCATGGAGCTTACGAGGGCAGGCAGGCCAATTTTTGGAGCCCACCCCCAGTCCTCGCGGGCCATATCGTCATGGAGGGCGTCAGGCCAACTGGACGCGATGTTCTGCCTAAAGTCGGGGGCATACTCCACTTTGAACCCTGGAACGTGGCGGCGGATTTCAGCAAACAGTTCCTGTGGATTAAAGGACATCGCATTGATGTTGTAGGCTTCTGTGCACCGAAGCGATGCCCTGGGCGCCGAAAGAATTTGCAAAGCAGCCCCCACAGCATCGTCCATGTGCATCATGGGCAGCCGCTCCTCGGCTTTCAAGAAGCAGGTGTATGGGTCGGGACCATGGAGATGATCAAACACTTCTACGGCATAGTCCGTGGTCCCTCCTCCCGGAGGCGCCAAGGTGCCAATCAGACCAGGGTAGCGAACGCTGCGCACATCGACACCGCGGTGTTGGTGGTACCAAGAGCACCATTGTTCGCCCACATTTTTACTAATGCCATAAACCGTGCTGGGCAGTCGGTATGCTGACTGCTGGGCCACCACCCCTGAGCCTGGGCCAAAAACCGCAATCGAGCTGGGCCAAAAGACCTGCGCGATCCCGTCCATGCCAGCAGCGAGGTCCAATACGTGCAGCAGGCCTTTCATATTCAGGTCCCACGCCCATTGTGGATCCTGCTCGCCACGGGCACTCAATGCGGCGGCGAGGTGGTACACATGGGTCACATTGTACGCACCAAACACTGCAGAAAGAGCAGCTTGGTCGCGGACATCTACAGTTTCGAAAGGCAGCTCGAGCAGTGCAGGGTAAGTCGGTGCTTGAATGTCGAGTAGCAATACACGCTCCCCGGCATGGTGCAAGGCCACCGCCAATTCGGTTCCGAGCTGTCCCGCGGCACCAATGATGCAATGCATGTCCTGAGGCATGGAGCAAATATGGGGAGGATGTAGCTTGCAATGCGAACCGGTGTAAACGGGGACCCACGACATGGAATTCGACTACGAACTGCCCGAAAACCGGATTGCCAAGCATCCTCCAGCCCGGCGCGAGGATGCCAGGTTGTTGCATTTGAACCGACAAGGCCTTTGGGAGGACCGCGACATTGTCCATTTGCCCTCGCTGATTCCTGCTGATGGTCAGCTTTGGGTCAATGAGACCCGCGTCTTGCATGCCAGGCTGATGGCGGTCAAGCCCACAGGGGGCGCCCTTGAATTGCTCTTGCTGGAGCCTGCCGACGAGCCTGTTGAGCAGGCGCTGACTGCATCATCTCCCGTGGTATGGAATGCCTTGGTGGGTGGCGCTAAAAAATGGAAGTCGGGTGCCTTGTCTGTTCCCGATAGTGGGGTAGGCTTATCTGTGGAGCGAGAAGGCCCGTCCCTTCGGTTCTCGTGGGACGGCCCAGAGGACTTCGGAACGGTCTTGGATCGCTTGGGGCGCATTCCCTTGCCGCCCTACATGCGCAGGGCAGCGTCTTCCGAAGACGCGGANCGGTATCAAACGGTCTTTGCCCGGCTGCCTGGCAGCGTTGCAGCGCCAACTGCAGGTTTACACCTGACCCAAGATATGCTGGCCCAGCTTGAGCAGCAGAACATCCGATGTGGTAAGGTGACCTTGCACGTGGGTGTGGGCACTTTCAAGCCGCTTGATGGAGATCCAAAGGGCCATGTGATGCATGGAGAGCGTTGCATCGTGACACCTTCAGAACTCCGCTTGCTCGCATCAGGGTCGGAAATCACCGCAGTCGGTACGACCACCTTGCGGACTTTGGAGAGCCTGTTTTGGCTCGCATGTCGTTGGCGGGAGCAGGGTGTGGGGCCAGAAGTCGAGGTACAGCAATGGGTACACAAAGAGGTGCGAGATCCATTCTCCTCTTTCTCCGAAGCCATGGCGTGGCTTGCTGAACGGCGCACTGATGCCAACGCGGACATTGAATTCGTCACCCGTTTGATGATTGTCCCCGGATATCGTGTCCGTTCTGCCCAGCGTTTGCTGACCAATTTTCACATGCCCAAAAGCACCTTGTTGTGCATCGTTGAGGCCATGGTGGGACCCGTTTGGCGGGAAGCCTATGCCCACGCTGTGGCGTCCGAATACCGCTTTCTCAGTTACGGAGACGCCTGTCTGTTGGAGCGTCGGTAGGGACACTTCAACGGACAGGCGTCCCAGTCTTTGGAGGGCGATTGATCAGCTGCCCTGGCGGAGATCGTCGATGTCTGCCTTCTCAATGATGGCATTGGACAAGCGGACTGGAGCACCACTGCTGATGGGCTGGTTTCGGAAATAGGTGCGCTCATTCAGGTTCTTCACCTCAGTGGTGAATTGTCCAGAGGCCTCCACAGGGTTGCGGGTCGTGGGCATGATGACCCAAACACCGTTTTGTCCTTCGATAGGAGCACTCACTTCATTCATTGCCAATGCCAGTGCGGCACCAACCACCTTGGGCTCAGGAGCACTTCCTGAACCGCTGATGGTGGGGTTCTTCAAGTTGCTACCATTGCTGGTTCCAACAGTCTCTCCGGTCTTCTCGGCAATTTCTTCCAATGTGCTCCCGGTCATCAGGTCGAGGTACATCTCGGCCTTCTTCTGCTTCAAGGCACCGGCGCGCATGGCGTCCTCCACATTTTCGAATGGAGGCTCTCCCTCTTCCTTGATGTTGACCAAACAGGCAATGATGTAGTTGCCGTCAATCTGGAAGGGGTTAGAAACGTCGCCGGCTTCGGCACCGTATGCCCAACCCACCACTTCGGCACCGTTCGGTAAGCCGGTGATGGCCGCTGTTCCAGCTTGGACGTCACGGGCTTGCACAATGGCATATCCCATGGTGTCTGCGGCATTGCGGAACGCTTCGAGATCGCCGTATTCGATGGCGAAATTCATGGCGGTCTCTTTAGCACCGGACGCTGTCAACGTCGAGATTTCAACCTCGCGCTCAACGCGCTGCACCGTAATGGCGTCGGATGTCCACTGCTGGTCCAAAACTTCGATGAGGTGCAGGCCGTAGTTGGTTTCGGCGGTACCGATGGAACCGACTTTCTTGTCGAAACAGAAGTCTTCAAACGGCTTCACCATGCGTCCCCTCCGGAACTCGTACTCGCCACCAGTCGCTTTTGATCCGGGGTCCTCACTGTGCTTGTTGACCAAATCTGCGAACGCATCACCAGCACGCAAGCGGCGCTTGAGCGAATCCGCACGGGCTTCCAAAACAGCGAGTTGTGCGGCATCCTTAATGTCCGCAGTCTTCAGGAGGATGTGGCGGCACTTGACCGAGCTGTCAGCGACAGCATCCTTCGAGATGACTTTGTCCAAACGAATGTTCGTTCCTTCAAAGTAGGGCCCGACGACATCTCCAACGGAGGCGGCCTCCAGGTTTGCGGCTTGGCTTTCCTGGTCGAGGGCTGGACCGATGATCTCCAAACGGCTGGTTTCAGCCAAAAGGTTGTTCTCCGCGAGGAACGCATCGTCGTCCGTAGCAGCAGACCAAGTGCCTTTGAGTTCGGTCATGCCGGACTGGGCATTTTGACGGTCGTCAAANCTCGCCGTCAATGGAATGCGGANGTATTCGATGTCGCGGCCAGCACGCTGTGCATACTGCGCATCCGATTTGTGGTCACGGTAGAACGCCTTGGCATCCGCATCGGTGACGGTAACATCACCGTCAGGAATGGAGCTGTAACGCTTGAGCACGTATCGGAAGTCAACTTTTTCTTGGTTGCCCAAGAACTCCCGTTTGCCCTCCAAAGAATTGGCCGCGAGTCCAGCGCGCACCATGCCGTCAAACTTCTCGCGCATCCGCTTTTGCGTGATCACGCGGGCATAGCCAGCATAGTTGGCCTTACCGGCAGGGTCCGAATACATTGTGCTGAAGGTCTGCTTCCAGTTTTGCTTCTGCTCTTCGGTCACCTGGCCTCCGTAGAACGTGCGGGATACCCATGGAGAAACATAATCTCCGTAGCGGATATCATCGAACTCCTCTTTGGTCAATCCGAGGCCGAGGGCATCGAAGTTGTCACCGTAGAGGCGCTCAATCACGATGTCACCCCAGACTTCATTCTGGGCAGCCTTGTCGTCCGTATAGTTGAACAAGCTGTTCCTCTCTTGAACCCGGGTGCGGTATTCGAGGAATGAGATGTCATCTCCGTTGATGGTACCGGCGGATTGGGTGCCGGGATTGTTACCGAGCATGGCGATAACAGCGTCATACGGGACGAGGAAACTTAACATGCCCAAACCAATAATGGTGAGGAGCAGAGTTTGGCGGTTGCGGATGCTTTCGATCATGCCCATTTTGGCAGGATTTTATGTGGATTGCAAAGATACGTATCGCTTGCGGTACAGCGTCAGCCCTCTTCGACCTCTTTTGTCAAGAGTTCTAATAGGACAATCCGCGCCCCATCGACGCGGGTAATCAGCACTGAAAAACCATCGAATTCCAGGCGGTCTCCTTCTTCCGGAATTTCTTCTGTGAGATCGAGCACCATTCCGCCGAGCGTTTCATACGCCTCGTTTTCAGGGAGATGCAAGTCGAATCGCTCGTTGATGTCGTCCACCTCATGCCGGGCGGAGAAGCGGTAATGACCTGGTCCCAACTCCATTTCAATCAGGGCTTCAGTGTCGTGTTCGTCTTCGATGTTGCCGATCAACTCCTCTACAATGTCCTCCATGGTGAGGATTCCTGACGTCCCACCGTACTCATCTACGACGACGGCGAGGTGGCGTTTTCGGCGAATAAACTCTGCGAGGATGTCTTGGGCCCCCATGGGCTCCGGTACAATGATTGTCGGGTGCAGAAAGCGAGCCACTCCTGCGGTTTCGGATGCGCCGCCCTCGGCGGCCCTGCGCAAGAGGTCTTTAGAGTGCACGTAACCGATCACGTGGTCGATGGTGTCTCTGTAAATGACCACCTTGCTCAATCCTGTATCGGTGAAACAGCGGTCCAACTCCTCCATAGAGGCAGAGACGTCGAGGGCCACAATCTCATTGCGGGGAACCAAACAGTCCCTGGCTTTGAGGTTGGAAAAGTCCATGGCGTTCTGCAGGATTTGCAATTCGTTGTCCAAAGAGGAATCGTCCTCGTCGACCATGCGCTCGTTGAGGCCGCGCACAAAGTCATCCAAATCGACAGCGCTCAAGCCGTCTGCCTGGTCTTCATTGGTTTGTTTGCCCAAGAACAAACGGCTCAAGGCGAGCACAATCATGGCCAATGGCCACAACAGATAAAACACCGCGACCAAAGGCAGCGAGAAGAACCGCAACCACCGGTTCGGTGCGCCATGAAAAAAACTCTTCGGCAAAAACTCCGCGGTCACAAGGACCACCAGGGTGGCAATGGCGGTCTGGGTAGCGAGCGCAGACATCGGGCTGCTGGCCGATTCCCAGTCGGGGACCCCAAAGAGCATTTTCGCGATGAGCGCTCCGGATTCCAGTCCGAAAATCACCAAGGCGAGGTTGTTTCCAACCAGCATGGAGGCGATAAACCGTTCAGGGTGCCTCAGCAGATGTTCGACCAATCGGCCGGCCCACCCTCCTTGGTTTCGGTCGAGTTCTGCTTGGAGTCGGTTCGCAGAAACAAAGGCAATCTCCATGCCCGAAAAAAAAGCAGAGGCCAACAAGGCCGCTACCAGGATATATAGCGAGGGGTCGGTGTCCATGGATCAGACAGGTCTTGACAAGTTAAGACCTAAGGGCCTTTGCACGTTTCGGATGACCATTCAGTCCGGAAGGGGTTCGTTTTCTGCTTGCGCGAAAATCTTTTTGCGCATGGCCCGCCGTGTCAAGTACCAAGCACCGGCGATGCCCGGAAAAATGAGCGAAGTCTTGCCTGTTTCCCAGCCTTTGTCGAAGAGGTGATACGCCGCCGCGAATAATGCGATGAGGGCAATCACACCCCACAATCGTTCGGCGATAAGGTGAATTTTTTGGTGCATCAGGAGGTGCGGGTTGTATCGACAATAAAGGTGCCCGTGGGCTCCAGGATTTGGTACCGCTGGAAGCGTGCATCTGATTCAAGTCCGCGCCCGTAAAGCGTTCCTTGTGGCGTGCGGACTTCGACAGGTGCTGTGGTATGAACGCGGTCGCTGTCGGCACTCCAAAACAGCAGTTCCGTGAACAGTGTGTCCCCTTCGGACCCTCTCAAGACCACGTCTCCATGCGCTTCGAGAAATCGGGTTTCCTCTTCAAATACGCCGCGGTCCGCAGCGAGCATGGCATCGGTTGCACCTTGCCCGTCCAAAACTTCGAGGGTAAAACCACCAGTGACCTGCCAAACAGGCGGCTCTTCTGCTGAGCGAATCATATGGGCAGCACCCAAACGGTGGGTCAGTTTTCCATCATCGCTGTACTCGAGTGATGCTCCGCTCAGCACTTGGGACGGGCCGCCCAAAGTCTCGAACTCGGCGACCGTATTCAAATCGTTGCTACAGCCCGTGCCGCAACAGGTGAGAACAGCCAGCGCAGAGACCAATCGAGGGCGCGAAAACATCAGGGTTTCCGGGCCTTCGTGGTTTCTCCGATGCACTTCACGGTGATCTCCTTGCCTTCGTTGATGCCGTAAGTAAAGAGGTCATCAACGGTCGGGTAGGACTTCTTGACTTGTGAGATTTTGGTGCTGGCTTTCGAAGCGACGTTGCTGTCGATGGCCTTGGCGCGCTCGTAGTAGTCGGCGGCCAACCAGTACACCTCACGGCCTTGCAAGGGACTGTCTGCACAGGAGCTGAACATGGATGCAATCGCATCTCCGAGCAAGAGGTAGGGCTCGCCGTTTCCAGGGTCGGCCTTGGCCGCCTGACGGGCGTAGCGCATGCACTTCGTCACCTGTCCAGCGTTCTTGGCCACCTGTCCGGCCTTCATCAAGTTGCGGGCACGCTTGGGGCAGTCTGTGCAAAGCTCAACCGACTCTTCGAAATAAGGCAGCGCACCTTTGTAGTCGCCCTTTTTGGAAAGCTGGATGCCAATGGAATAGGCCGCATCAGCATTCTTATCCACGGCGTAAACGGCTTCTGCTACGGGCAAGAAGATGTCATTGTCTGTGCAGCCTTTCTCGTTGAGCAGGCGCAATGTTTTCTTTTTAATGTCAATGTCTTCGGGCGCGGCCTCCATCTTTTTGGTCAAAACGGGCACCATGTCCTCGCACTTAGCGACCTGAACAAAGATCTCGTCGAGGTTCTTCTGGGTGGTGCTGTACTTCGCAGCCTTGGCACTGTCGGCCGCCGCCACTTCCCGCTGTCGTCCGGCCTCGATGAAGTCGCTCAGGCGCAAGTATTCATTGAGCAAATCACCGATGGCCACTTCCTTGGCTTCGGCACCTTCTGCACCGTTCAAGGCCTCCACCAACAAGGCGTAGTATCCGTTCAAAACGGCCGCATCTGAACGGCCCTCCAGACAATCGATCGCCTCCTCAAACATGGGGCGGGCCTCCGCAGCGGCGCGCTTGTTTAAACTGGTCCAGTCCATGGCTTTTCGCGCGAGTACCTGACATCCGTTATCGGGCTTTTTGGTCGTCGCGGGGAAATGTTGGATGCGCAGGTCATAAAAGATGAAGATGCTGTCGCGCAGGGCGATGGCGCGCGTGTTGTCTTTGGCCTTGATGGCCGCTTTCATTTGGCGCTTCAAAAGGTTGACGCCCCGGGTGTACATATTCTGTGACACCTTGGGAGGACAGACCTGGCACGTTTTGATCCAAAACGGGTAGGCGTCATCGTAATTCTTTTGCTTGTAGTAGGTGTCGTACAAACTCAAGTTTTCCTTGCAGGCCGCTTGCTGCTCAGGAGTATCGCCATACTTGCTGTCGTCCTGGCACTGGGCTGCAGGAGCCAAAATCAACAGGAAGGTGGCAAAAAGACTGCCGGTGAGGAGGATGTTCTTGGTCATGTGATGGACGTCTGCGTTCTCTACAATCAAGGACCGGGCCAAAAAGTGATCAGCTCGGTTTTAAGGACGGCTAAAATAGCCGAAGCCAGCATTGTGGGCTTCAGGATGTCCTTAATCGTAACGGCGGGGAACCAGCCATTGGTTTTTAAAGAAGGGATGAAGGGTGAATCCAAAGAGTGCACTGACCCCTTTTTCGATGAGGGGGCTGGAGTCTCCGGCCGTTGTATTGTTCCAAGAAATGGCCGCATTGATGCTGGAACCAGATCGCGATCCGAGCATGGGCAATGACCAACCGAGGCTCCAAGCTTGAGTTTGAATGGCACCTTGATTGATCAATAGATACCCACTTTGCTGGCAGTACCCTGCACTGTAGGTCATCCGTTCCCACCCGCTCCGGGCATCATCCATGGAACGGGGAGTAAATGAGGCGCCTGCAGAAAAACCGGCATCGTCCTGCCAGGAGACTCCAGGGTCAAGGGAGGCATTGGATACCTTGGACCAACGTGCTTGACGCCATTCAATGCCTGCCCGCAAACGGGCTCCAGATTTGCTGTTCAACTCCCAATCTGCACCCAACGCGAGCTCCATGGGGAGGTTCAAAGTGAAAGTTTCTTCTGTGGCGTGCACGGAGTCTACTTCAATAGGGCCTGTAGAAAGGGCCTGCCAGGAGGCCCATCGCGTTGCACGATTCATGTTGTGATTTCTCCCAATTTGGGCGATGGCACCAATGCGCAGCAATGAACTAGACACCAATTTCCTGTCCTTGTTAAACTGTGCCGTGAGGAGTTGTTCACGGACCAGCCCCACAGTAAACCCAGCGCTTCTGTGAATCTCATCTGTTTGAACGCGGGTGTCTATGAAGATGGGGTTGGCAATGTCGATGGTCCGAGACCGGGTCAAGCCTCCAAACACTTGTTCAAACCGACCGCCCAAAGCTGTCCCGCTGGTGATGATGCGCACGCTGTCGGTGACCTCGCCATCGGAGTCTTTGAATTTTCGCCAGGCCTGACCTTCCCAGCGGTGCGCCAGGCCCACATAGGCTTCAGAGAGTCCGCCCGACCCAAAGTAGCGGATCTGGTATTCATCCGTCACGTCGTTTTCCAAGATCTGGCTCACGTTGTAGCCGGCCTGAGAACGCGGCTGAACACCAAAAGTGAAGGCCGTTTTACCTCCGGCGCGCTTCAAAGCAAACGCCACTTGGGTCAACCCTCCCAATTCGCCCTGGGTCGTGGAGTCCCCTTCCATAATGCGCTCCGAACGAACCTCGAGGCCGCCTGAAAAAGTGGTGCGCGTCAAAAAGGCTGCCGCAGCGGGGTTCATGGTGTTGAGGTGGCTTCGGTCGGTCCATGCTGCGCCCATTTGGCCCATGCCCATCTGGGCAATGCTGGCGCCGGACTGCAATTTCCCCAGTCCAAATCTTGAATATGGAGAGTAGGTAGACTGGCCCAATGCCATGCCGGAATTCCAGAACATCAAGGCCAGCACTGTGGCAAGCGAGAGGGTGCGGAAAGGGGGGATTTGTGTCATGGGTTTCGCTCGTTGAGCAGGGTAGCACATCCTTGGAGGACCAAATTTGGGTCTGCGAAAGTCCGCCATCCCCCTACACCATCAAAATGGTGAGCATCTCCTCCGGTGATGATGACCTGTGCGCAGGGATCCAGGGCCTTGAATTCTCGGGCAATGGCTTCGGTAGATTTTTGTGCGGCAAAAGGAATACCGGCTGCCAAAGCGTGCAAAGTATTGGTCCCGAGTGCACCATTGGCCTCGGTAGCACTGGGCCAAACTTGTGCAGCGTCTGGTTCAAGTTCTGGAAGGCCAGCATGCTTCATGGCGGCAGCTTGCAAACGGAGACCAGGGAGAATGGCGCCGCCTCGCCACATTCCCGGTGAAAGCAAATCAATGGTAATGCAGGTGCCGGCATCGATGATCACAAAGCTGCCTCCGGGATCTTTACGCTGACAAGCCACCGCCGCGGCGATGCGGTCGCTGCCGGGTCGGCCACTGGTATAGCCCAATTCGAATCCCGTGCCTTGAAAAGGATCGAGGACGTTCCAAGTCAGGGCCGCAGGGGACAGTGCCTCAGATATGATCTGTCGCCAATCGAAGGGTGCCGCGGGTGGGTCATGTCGGTTTAATACATGCAAGGAAAGACCGTCTTGGACCTCTTCCATCCAAGGGGCTGCAGCAAGCAAGGCTTTGCGGACTGACCTCTCCTGAAGCACGCTCCAGGAGATGTGGTGGACCGATTGTAATTGGCCTTTTGAGGCCCGTGCGAATTTGAGGCGGGTCCCTCCGGGATCGAGAACCAAATTCACTGCCAGTCGAGGTTTGCCATGAGGTGCTCCACATCGGCATTTAACCGCGCAGTAACGGGCGCCAAAGAGTCGCCATTGGGACGGACTTCGAAGTACAAGGCACCGCGCAAAAATTGATCCTTGCCATTGGTGCAGAGGAATTGAAGCGGACTGGCAGCGTTGCCCGCTATGCGCCAGGTGATGGCGACTCCTCCCTGCTCGTATTCGCGTTTTCGGACTTCAATGGCATCGGCTTTGATTTCGTGCTCATAGGCGAGTTTGAACGCGTCCTCCATCACGGGCTCTAGGGCCACGTCTCCTCCGTAAGTGCAGTGTATGCGCGCATTGTAGCGCGGGTAAACGAGGTTAAACCAGCAGCTGTCCGGGGCATACTCTTGAACGGTCTCCACTTTGGCGGTGCCGGCAATATCTAAGGTCAACGGGCATGCGAGTTCCACCGTCCTATATGTCGTGTCGTGGAGGGCAATCCGATAATAACCTGCTGGGCGCGGCACTGGAGGAGGGGTGCTACAACCTGATCCAAAAGCGAGGCTGGCGGCCAGCAGTACCATGGCGCTGCCCATGCCGCCCGAGCGCAATGGAGTGCTATTGGGGTTGGGTTTAGAGGCCAAACCTTTGTTTAAAACGACTTTGACTTGCAGTACCCGCCGGCGGTCAGCGGCCTCGGTCACCAGTTGGATGCCTTCGAAGGTGACAGATTCACCTGGTTTTGGAAGGCGGGCCAATTGCTCTACCAAAAACCCGCCGAGGGTATCGCTTTCGCCTTTGGCGGTTTCAAACGCAGCCCCGTCTATTTCCAGTATGCGATAGACATCGACCAAGGCGGTTTTACCCTGGAAGACTACGGTGTGCTCGTCGATGCGCGAGTACAGCACGTCTTCATCATCGAATTCGTCAGAAATCTCTCCTACAATCTCTTCGATCACGTCTTCCAAGGTGACGATGCCGCTGGTTCCTCCATATTCATCCACGACCACCGCGAGGTGGACTTTCATGCTTTGGAAGTCCCGCAAAAGGTCATCGATCATGCGGTTTTCGGGGACAAAAAAGGGCGAACGCAGCAGGGTCGTCCAGTCAAATTCCTCTTCGTTTCTGTGGGGCAACAAGTCCTTGGCATACAGAATGCCTTTGACCTCATCCAGTCCGTCTCCGTGGATTGGAACCCGGCTAAACCCCGACTCAGAGATCATCAATTTGAGGTCGGACCAGGGCAAGTCGTGCGCAAACATGGTCACGTCCGTCCTGGGGCGCATGATTTGTTTGACATCCTTGGATCCAAAGTTCACGATACCACTGAGGATGCGGTTTTCCTCGTCTGAGCGGTCGGCGGAGTCGGTAACATTGACGGCGTGCTCCAAATCCTCTACCGAGAGTTCAACGGAAGTCCCAGATGATGTCGTGAGCCACCCAGCCATGGCATTCAAAGGCTGCCAAATGGGCCTCAAAATTCCTTTGGACCAAGAGAGCACGCGGACCATGCGTCGGGCCAGCGTTAACGGGTGGCGGTTGGCGTAAACCTTGGGCAGGACTTCGCCGAATAGCACGATCAAAAAGGTCACGCCAAATACGTGCAGCACGGTTCCAATGATCGGGGGGAGGGCCACAAGCCAATGTTGCATCAACACCGTCGACAACAGGATGATCACAATGTTCACCGTGTTGTTGAGCACGAGAATGGTGGCCAAAAGCTGTCGGGCACCGCGCTCGGCGTCCGGAGTGTTTAAGAGATCAAACACCATTTTTGAAGGGACATCCTCGGCCTCTTCGAGTGCTTGTCTGTCTTGAGGTGTCAGGGAGAAAAACGCGATCTCACTGCCAGAAATAAATGCACTGGCGACCAACAGAAGCAGCGAACCAATCGCTACAATCCAAAGGTGGATGCCCATCAGGTTCTCCATGATTCAGAAGGGCAGGGAGGAGGCGTCCATGTGGAATGGGCCTGGCTTTTGCTCGGCCGGCTCTCCTTCCTCGGCGCCGGGTTCAGCCTCGGAGAATCCTCTGGGTGAGAGCATTTCCATTCTGTCGGCAACCACCTCAGTAGAGCGGTGTTCTGTGCCGTTGGCGTCTTGCCAAGTGCGTGTACGAAGACGGCCTTCGATGTAGACTTTCTGGCCTTTGGTCAGGTAGCGGTCAGCCACTTCGGCCAGTTCTCGCCAGAGTACCACCTGGTGCCATTCTGTGCGTTCGTGGGTTTTCCCGGCGTTGTCCTTGTACCGCTCNGACGTNGCCAAAGAAAGCTTGCACATGGCTTGTCCACTTTCAAGCCAGCGCAAAGCAGGAGGCTTGCCNAGGTGGCCAATGAGCATGACTTTGTTCAATCCGGGCATGGGTGCAAAGTACCGAAGGCGCTGCGAGTGGCGTTTTAGAAAAGCCTCAATTCTTCACAATCCAGGCCCTCAACTCTGGAAGTACCTTGTCTATGAGTCTGGGCCAATTGGCCTCTCCGCTTTCTACATCGACCCAACGGCCCCCTGTTTTTGGGGGAGAAAAGTGGGGTTCGATACTGAACCAGGCCGTCATTCTCCGGTGTGTGAGGATGTGTTTTACAGGGCCAAACATCTGGCGTTCAGGGCTTTGATTTCCAAACAGCCCGATATTGATGTCTGCTTCTTCTCCCAATCGTTGTGGCGTCATCCTACAAGGGAAAGCTTCCAGCTGAGACCAGATGCCCGAATCTGGTCGGCGCTCAACCCACCATTGAAGTGGGCCATTTTGTTCTTTTCGCAGCGCAATTGAAAAGCCGACCTCAACAGGAAGCGCGGCCTTTTTGGGCTGCTTGACAGGACGTTGAAGTACAGTGTTTCTTTCATAAGCGAGACAGCCGTCGGACAAGGGACATTCTCCGCAAAGCGGGCTCCGGGGCGCGCAAACCAATGCGCCGAGTTCCATCCATGCTTGGTTGGAGCTGCCGGGATCTGTAGCGTCCAGCAACAGATCGCAAGCTTCTTGCACAGATTTTTTGCCCTCTTTGCGGTCAACGGCATGTTCGATGTCAAACAGTCTGGACATCACGCGCTGGACATTGCCATCCACAACGGCTACAGGCTCTCCATAGCAAATGCTCGAAATCGCTGCGGCGGTGTAAGGACCAATTCCGGGCAATGCGGCCCACTCTNTGGCATTTTGGGGCAATNCGCCCCCGTTTTCATTCACGATGATTTGGGCCGCTTTCTGCAAATTTCTGGCCCGACTGTAATAGCCCAGCCCCTTCCAAAGGGCCATGACTTGATCGGTTTTGGCCGCAGCAAGATCTTGCACGGTTGGAAATGCGGCCATAAACCGTTCCCAATACGCGGTGCCTTGGTCCACACGGGTTTGTTGCAGAATAACTTCTGAAAGCCACGTGGGATAAGGGTTTGGGTTGGATCTCCAAGGCAAAGTTCTGGCGTTTTGGCCGTACCAATGGAGCAGTTTTGAGGTCAGAAGATGGGGCGTCGTCAAGCGGAAAGATTTATCGTTGGCAAGATGGGGTCATGAGGTCTCCCATCCATGTCCTATTTTTGCCGGCCCAATGAGTGGATTTTCAAATCATTGAATCTCATAATCATCCAGCAAGGTGACTGACAACAAGATGACAAAGGCGGATCTCGTAAGCCGCATTTCTGACAAAACAGGAATTGAACGCCAAGACGTCCAAGTGACGGTAGAGGCATTTATGGAATCAGTAAGGGACTCCCTGGAGAATGGACACAATGTCTACCTCCGCGGTTTTGGCAGCTTCGTGATCAAGCGACGCGCCAAGAAGACTGGCCGGGACATCCTGAAGAATAAAACCATCGAGATTCCTGCCCATAACATTCCTTCATTTAAGCCTGCAAAGAGCTTTATGGAGAACGTAAAGACCAAAGTGTCGGCCAGCTGACACCTCCTATCCATGTCAAACGCGCCGTCAAATAACAGCACCATACCCCTGATTATAGGAGGATTATGCGTTCTGTTGGCGGTGTTGGTTTGGCAAGTGGTTCCCCGTTCCCCGGAGGCTTATTCTGACGATCCAATCCCAACATCGTTGGAGGAGGGCATCGAACAGGACCCCGTGCAGGCTGCCATTGACCAAGTAAACGGCCCGAATCCGATGGCTGGAATCTTGGCATTGAAAGCCCTGGCTGAGGCGGAACCACCCAATGTGGATGCTGTGATCGAACTCGGTCGCTTCAGCATTCAATCCGGACAGTTCGACAAAGCCCGAGAGCGCTTTGTGCAGGCCATTGAGCTTGCTCCCGAACGTTCCGAACCTCTGATCCAGCTCGGCATGCTGGAATTGGACGGCGATTCTCCCGCCGATGCCCTGATCCATTTCGAGCGAGCGCTCGTCGTGGACAGCGCTGCACACAATGCTTGGTTCTTCCAAGCCCAATGCCACGAGCGCCTGGGAAATCCGGGCTTGGCGCTCGCCAGTTACAAGCGGTTTTTACCGCTATCCCCGGATACTGTAATCGAGGAAGCAGTTTCCCAGCGAATCCTCCTCCTCGAACAAAATTTAACGAACTCCTAAACCCCCCTTCCCATGCCTAGTGGAAAGAAGCGCAAGCGCCATAAGATGGCCGTGCACAAGAAGAAAAAGCGTCTACGTAAGAACCGTCACAAGAAGAAGAAGTGACCTAACGGATGGTGGGATTGGAAGCCTTTCCGCTTCGCAGACCACCATCAGTCATTTACTGACGCGTGAACATAGAACTGGTCATCAACAAGACCAAGTCCGGGTTGCGTATTGCCATGTTAGAAGACGGCCATTTGGTCGAGCTTCACGAGGACAAAGGCAACCAGGAATATGCGGTCGGGGACATTTACCTCGGCCGGGTCAAGAAGGTGCTGCCCAGTCTCAACGCTGGATTCGTGGACATTGGTCATCCAAAGGATGCCTTTCTCCACTATCTCGACTTGGGTCCGCAGTACCGAAGTTTTAAAAAATATGCCCAACGTTCCGTCAAAGGGACGCAGCAGAGCGGTGACCTCACCAACTTTAAGTTGGAGTCGGAAATCGACAAAAAGGGCAATATGAAAGACGTGGTCTCCGCAAGCCAAAATGTGCTTGTGCAGGTCGCGAAAGAGGCTATATCTACCAAGGGACCGAGGCTTACAGCCGAGGTGACATTGGCAGGAAGGTACCTCGTGCTGGTCCCGTTCTCGAGCAAGATCAGCATCAGTCAACGCATCCAGAAGGAAAGCGAACGCAAGCGCCTCAGGGTATTGCTGCAGAGCATCCGTCCGGAGAACTGCGGGATCATCGTACGAACTGTAGCCCAGGAAAAGGGAGCCGCAGATCTGCATTCGGATCTCGAAGAATTGAGCCAACGTTGGAAGGAGTTGCACTCCAACCTGCGGAACGCTAAACCCAGACAACGCGTCTTGGGCGAAATCAACAAGACCAGCTCCCTTTTGAGGGATCTGCTCACTGCTGATTTTTCTCAAATCCTGGTCAACGACACGGAGGTGGCGAATGAAGTGAGGGAATTCCTCGCGGGCATTGCACCAGACAAAGTTGACATTGTCAAGGAATCGAAGGCCAAGGATGTCTTTGATGACCGGGGCGTGCACCGCATGATCAAGGCGAGCTTCGGCCGTCAGGTGAACTTGCGGAGCGGCGCTTACTTGATTGTTGAGCATACCGAGGCCATGCACGTCATTGACGTGAACTCGGGAGGAAGAAAGGCGGGTGCGACCTCACAGGAGGAAAACGCCATAGCCACCAACCTCGAATGTTCCACTGAAATTGCCCGCTTGTTGCGCTTGCGCGACATGGGAGGCATCATTTGTGTTGATTTCATCGACATGGGTGAGACGGCCAACCGCCGGCAATTGACCGAGGCCCTGCGCAAGTCCATGAAGCCGGACAAGGCCAAGCACAATGTGCTGGCGCCAAGCAGGTTTGGTGTTGTCGAGATCACGCGTCAGCGCGTGCGTCCCGTCACGGACATCAAAACCGCCGAAGTGTGTCCTTCCTGCAATGGAACGGGCAAGGTGACGGCCAGTATTTTGGTGACCGACGGCATTGAGGCAGCCCTTCAGGCCGCCGCTGACCGTGGAATGGGTGAGACCACCTTGATTTTGCACCCGATGGTGGAGTCATACATCACCAAAGGGTTCTGGAACAACCAGCTGAAATCGTGGAAGAAGTCCTATGGGATGAAAATCCACGTCGAAGCCAACTCTTCGATGGAGTTGCTCGAGCATCACCTCTACGACGCAAACGGAGAGGAGATCGCGCTTTAATTATTGCGGACGGGGCGGTATTTCCTTTGGATAAGCCAGGAAATGCCGCTCCACCGTCATACTCAGCGCACTCAGGTTAAGGTGGTCAGAGGCCGCCGCCACGTCCTGAATAGAACCGTCCTTGTACAACATGCTAATGCCGTTGGATGCGGTGGAGTAAGCGCGGTTGTCAATCCGATCGTGCAGGACAAAATAGGAGGCTTCCTCCATGCCAATGTTGAACGCCGCACTCACGGTTTTCAGGCGCTCCTCGATGTCATTTTGGTCGAAGGGCTGGTCGCGCAGTTCAATTTTGAATAAACGCCGGTCCAGCAGCCGCTGGCACAGGTTTGAAAGCACCACATCCTCATGGTGTTGCCAAGCTTTGATGCAACACATCACATCGTTGTCGTCGATGGAACAAAACCCAGCCAATACTTCTGGGTCCGCAATGAAACGGGCCCGATCCAAGTCTTGGTTGAGAAAGGGGGCAAGGGCAGGGGTGGCCCAGACCTCGGTGCCACGACGGGCAATTTCTCCAGCCCGCTCCAAAATGCGCATCATCATCCACTCGGCGGAAAGAACAGTCTTGTGCAGGTATACCTGCCAATACATGAGACGGCGAGAAATGATGAATTTCTCAATGGAGTAAATGCCTTTCTCTTCGACCACGAGGCGCCCTTCGTGCACGTTGAGCATGCGAATGATGCGTTCGGAACTGATGTGGCCTTCCGTAACACCCGTGAAAAAACTGTCCCTTCTGAGGTAGTCCATCCGGTCCATGTCGAGTTGACTGGAGACCAAGTCGTGCAGAAATCCTTTGGGATGGTGGTCGTTGAAGATCTCGATGGCGACATCGAGCATGCCATTAAAATGCGCATTTAAGGCATTCATGATGAGCGTACTGATTTCCTCATGATTCACCCCGCGGACGATGGTGTGCTCGAGGGCATGACTGAATGGACCGTGCCCCACATCATGCAATAGAATGGCCAAACAGGCTCCGCGGTATTCTTCCTCGGTGATGATGACCCCCTTTTCGCGCAGCGAATCCAACGCCTCTTGCATGAGGTGCAGCGCGCCTACAGCGTGGTGAAAACGGTTGTGCACCGCTCCGGGATAGACCAAGTGGCTTAAGCCGAGTTGGCTGATTCTACGCAGCCGCTGGACCCACGGGTGGTCCAAGACTTGGGTGAAGTCGGCGTGGCGCAATTGGATGAACCCGTAGACCGGGTCATTGAGCAGCTTAGGTCGTGCAGCCATACCCGAAATTTGGTGTCTTTCTTTGCATTGGCACCACCCTCACAAAATAATTGCGAGCAAAGGCCATTGAACCATTTATGACGCGCACTCCACACATCCTTTGGGCAGACGACGAAATCGACCTGTTGAAACCCCATATCATCTTCTTGCAAGCCAAGGGATACGAAGTCACGGGATTCACCGACGGCGCGGCATTGCTCGATGCTTTGGAAGGCGAGCGGATTGTAGACGTGGTGTTTCTCGACGAGAATATGCCCGGTCTTTCAGGCCTCGAAACCCTTCAGCGCATCAAGGAACGCCGTCCACATTTGCCGTGCGTGATGATCACCAAGAGTGAGGAGGAGCACATCATGGAGGAGGCCATAGGCTCCAAAATGGCCGATTACTTGATCAAGCCGCTGAACCCGAACCAAATCTTGCTGTCTCTCAAAAAAATCCTGGATGAAAAACGACTCGTGGGCGAAAAGGCCATGAGCGATTATCAAAGGGAGTTTAGGGAATTGGGCATGCGCCTGATGGACCGGCTGGGGCGTGAAGATTGGGAAGACATCCACAAGCGATTGGTCCATTGGGACTTGGAGCTGTCTGCATCGGGTGACCAAGGCATGGCCGAGGTGCTCCACATGCAGCGCGTCGATGCCGGGCGTCAGTTTGCCAAGTATGTCAAGGCCAACTACGGCCAATGGTTGGAGGACATTGACCGTTGCGGCGACGAAGAGGACCCTCTCTTGGCACCCCAAGTAATGTCAGAGTCGGTCAAACCTCTGCTCGATCAGGGCCGCAAAACACTGTTTGTGCTCATTGACAACTTCCGCTACGACCAATGGCGGGCATTGGGGCCTGCATTGGCAGACCAATGGCAGGTTCAATCCGAGCGCATGCACTGGAGTTTCTTGCCTACAGCTACCCAGTACGCGCGGAATGCCATGTTTGCAGGCATGACCCCATCCCGAATTGCACAGGCCTTTCCTCAGTGGTGGAAGGACGAGCAAGCCAAAGGGTCCAAGAATGCCCACGAAGCGGATTTGTTGGGAGCCCAGCTGGAGAAGTGGGGTTTTTCAGGCAAATGGGGCTATCACAAAATCACCGATGTGGCGGCTGGCCGCAAGCTTGTAGAGGACTTTCACCTGATCAAGGACCGGGATTTTACGGCTGTGGTTTTCAATTTTGTGGACATGCTGAGCCATGCCCGCACAGAGAGCGAAATCATCAAGGAGCTGGCTGAAGACGAGGGAGCTTACCGCTCGCTGACGATGAGTTGGTTTGAGCACAGCCCACTCAAAGAATTGCTCACCTTGGCGGCGCAAGAAGGCATGGAGCTTGTTCTGACCTCGGACCACGGTACTGTCCAGGTCGACAACCCGATTAAGGTGCAAGGCGAGAAAGAGGTGACGGACAATCCGCGATACAAAACGGGTCGAAACCTCAGGCACGACGACGATGTCTTCGCCGTGAACGATCCCGAAGCGTTTGGCTTGCCCAAGTCCCACCTTTCGAGCCGATATATTTTTGCCCAAGAGCGGGACTTCATGGTGTATCCCAACAATTACAACCGCTTTGTCCGTTATCTGACAGGCACATTCCAGCACGGGGGCATCTCCATGGAAGAGATGTTGGTGCCTTTGGTGCACTTGAGCGCAAGATGACATGAAGCACCCCAGCACTGCCGACACCCCCGACGAAGAAAAGCAACTGCGATGCATATGGCGGTCACAGCCCTATGACCTGTCCCAGTTGCGCGGGGCTGTTGGGTCGTTTTTCCAGCACATTGCATGGGGCGACGTCGTAGCGGTTCAAGCCCCCATGGGAACGGGAAAGACCACATTTGTATCGGCATTGGCGCAGGTGCTCGGGGCACAAGATGTCGCATCGAGTCCCACGTTTGCGCTGTGTCAGGAATACCCGCTAGAAGAGCGTGCTGGCTCCACTGAGAAACGGACCATTCGTCACCTCGACCTATACCGGATCCAACACGATTCCGAGTTGCGAGGTCTGGGTTGGGATGAATTGATGGAAGATGCCGGTGCGATTACCCTCGTGGAGTGGCCGGAACGCGCAGCAGACCACTTTCCAGACCGCGCTAAATTGCTGCGGATTGAGCGTCAACCCGATGGCCTTCGACTCGCTTCTTTGTGGGTCAGGGAAACCGCGTAAATTCCGGACGCCGTCCAATAATACTGTGGAAACCAAGGAACGCATCCGCCGGCTGGCCTTTCAGGCCGCCCTGTCCCCTCAAGAAGAATTGTTGCCCATCGCGACGGGAGACCATTCATTGCGCATTGGAATCCCCAAGGAGATTGCATTGCAAGAGCGCCGTGTGGCCCTCGATCCCGATGCTGTGGGCCTTTTGGTGGCCCATGGCCATGAAGTGGTGGTCGAGACAGGCGCCGGTCGACACGCGCAGTTTACGGACACCGATTACAGCGAAGCCGGCGCGCGGATTGCACCCGATGCCCGTTCCGTCTATGACAATGACGTCATCCTCAAGGTGGCTCCACCCCAAGAAGCGGAGTTGGAACACATGCGGGATCGACAGACCATCTTCAGCGGACTGCAATTGGCCACCCGTCCAGAAGCGACCATCGAAAAAATGATGGACCGCAAAATCACCGCAGTGGCATGGGACTTCATGCAGGACCGCACGGGCATTTACCCNCTGGTGCGCGCCATGGGTGAAATNGCAGGCACCACGAGCATATTGATCGCCGCNGAGTANNTGGCACACCCCGATTTTGGGGACGGTTCCATGATGGGGGGCATGACCGGAGTGGCCCCCTCGGAAGTCGTCATCATTGGCGCAGGCACGGTGGGAGAGTTTGCAACCCGCGCTGCCATTGGTCTTGGGGCTTCTGTGCGGGTGTTCGATGCCAGCCCTTACCGCTTGCGGCGTTTACGCGGCGAAATCGGAGGCCGACTGTGGACAAGCACTTTCCACCCCAAGGTTTTGCGGGAGTCTTTGAAGGAGGCCAATGTGGTCATCGGCGCGATTCGTCCGCANCATGGAAGGACCCCGATGATCGTGACGGAAGACATGGTACAGGCCATGCGCGACGGTTCTGTGATNGTAGATGTGAGCATCGACAGCGGCGGTTGTTTTGAGACCTCCCGGTTGACCAACCACCAAGACCCGGTTTATGTGGAGCATGGTGTGACCCATTACGGTGTCACCAATATTCCCAGCCGGGTGCCGCGGACGGCGAGCATGGCATTGTCCAACCAATTGGGCCCATTGCTCAAGGAGGTCGGGGAGACCGGCGGCATCGACCGCGGAGCGGAGGGCAATCCCTTGTTCCGAAGTGGGTTGTACCTGTACAGGGGCAATGTGGTCAACCAAGACCTCGCAGAAGCCTTTGGGTGGCCCTTTAAGGACCTCAATCTATTGCTGGCGACACTGGACTGAATGTCCCGTCTGAGGGCGCTATAGCCCGCCAAACAAGGCTTGGCACTTACCCGCCAACGCGCTTGCGGATTTCGTGCAGTTTCAGAAGGGCGTCAACCGGAGTCAGTCGGTCAATATCCAGCCCCAGGAGGTCTTCCTTGATGTCTTGGAGAACGGGGTCGTCCAGCTGAAAGAAGCTCATCTGCAGCCCTTCGCTGTCTGTTTCAGTTTCCACAGGTCCTGAACCCGATTCCTTGCGTCCCGCGCCTTGGGCCTCAAGTCCGGTCAGTACCTCCTCGGCACGTCGAACAAGCGCTGCAGGCATGCCCGCAAGCTTGGCCACATGAATGCCAAAGCTGTGTTCGCTGCCACCGGGAATGAGCTTCCGCAAAAACACCACCTTGCCGTCCTGTTGTCGCACACTCACATTGGCGTTGTGGATGCGGGGAAACCGCTCTGCCATGCGATTGAGCTCGTGGTAATGCGTGGCAAACAGTGTTTTGGCGCGGCTCTTGGGGTGCTCGTGGAGAAATTCCGCAATGGCCCATGCGATGCTGATGCCATCATAGGTGCTGGTTCCACGGCCAATTTCATCGAGCAAGACCAATGACCGGTCCGAAAGGTTGTGCAGGATGGAGGCCGTTTCGTTCATCTCCACCATAAACGTGGATTCGCCCGCACTGAGGTTGTCCGAGGCTCCAACCCGAGTGAAGACCTTATCAACCACCCCCATCCGGACTGAGCGCGCAGGGACATAACACCCCATTTGCGCCATCAAAACAATGAGCGCGGTCTGGCGCAACAAGGCACTTTTTCCCGACATGTTGGGGCCGGTAATCATGAGGATTTGCTGGTGGTCGCGGTCTAGGGCGACGTCATTGGCCACATAGCTTTCGCCATCGGGGAGGCAATGTTCGATGACGGGGTGCCTTCCGCCAACGATTTCGAGCGTTGAGCCGTCTACCAGGGTGGGGCGGGTATAACCATGGTCTTCCGCGAGGGTGGCAAAACCAAGGAGCAGGTCCAAACCGGCTACGGCGCGGGCTGTCGCCTGCAGCACGGGGAGAAAGGGGTGCATGGCAGTGACCAATCGCATATAGGCTTCGCGCTCCACCACGTCGAGGCGCTCTTCAGCGTTGAGGATGCGCTGCTCGAGCTCTTTGAGCTCGGGCGTGATGTAGCGCTCTGCTTGGGTGAGCGTTTGCTTGCGAATCCATGTTTCGGGCACCTTGTCTTTGTGGGCATGCCGGACTTCGAGGTAGTAACCAAAGACGTTGTTAAAGGCGATTTTGAGCGACGTGATGCCGGTGGCTTCGGCCTCTCGGATGCGGATGCCGTCCAATTTGGCCTTGCCGTTGTCTCTGAGGTCGCGCAGCTGGTCCAGTTCGTCCACCACACCTGAAGCGATAGAAGCGCCCTTTCCGAGCACGCCTGGCGGGTCTTCCGTTAATTCCGTTCGCAGTTTCTCGAGGGCGGCATCTGCGGGATCCAAACGGCCAGCCCAGCGTCCGATGACAGCGTCATCCGAACTGTCGACCATCAGGCGCAATGCTTCCACTGCTGTGAGGGCTTGGCGCAGTTTTTTGAGCTCAGCAGGTGAGATCCGGACCGCAGCTGTTTTGGCGAGCAGCCGCTCTAAATCACCGATTTGTCCGAGTTCGGCGATGAGATCAGCACGCATTTCAGGCTGGTCCAAAAATGCCGATACCGCCTCGTGGCGTCGGGAAATGGCACCGGCATCACACAGAGGTTGGGCAATCCAGCGTCGCAGCATGCGGGCCCCCATGGGGGTAGCAGATCGGTCGACGACATCGACCAAGGCCGTGCCCTCGGGATGGGTAGGCACCAGCAACTCAAGGTTGCGAATGGTAAAACCATCCATGGCCACATTCTGCCCCCATTCCACACGACCCAAAGAGGCGATGTGGGCCATGCGGTCGTGTTTGGTCGTGCCCACGTAATGCATGGCTGCGCCGGCGGCGATGACCGCGAGCGGCTGACCATCTAAGCCAAATCCTTTCAGGCCTTTGGTTCCGAAATGTCCTTCTAATGTCTCGCGTGCAAAGTCCAGCTGCCAAACCCAATCATCAAGAGGGAAGCGGTAACCACTGAGCTGAAGCGAGGTGGGTTCGCCATGCCTCAGGTGCAGGGTTTCTTTGGGGCGAAACGTCCGCAGCAAAGGCGCAATGTCTTCCGGTGTGCCTTCCCCGGCCAGAAATTCTCCGGTCGAAACATCTAAAAATGCCACTCCCGCCCGCTCGCGCTTGTTGGCGCCACGGCCTTCCATGACAACGTGCACGGCGGCAAGCCAGTTGTTTTCGCGCGCTTCGAGGACCTGGTCGTTCAGTGCGACTCCTGGCGTGACCATCTCGGTCACACCGCGCTTGACAATGGTCTTGGTGGTCTTGGGGTCTTCGAGCTGATCGCAGACGGCCACACGGTGCCCGGCGCGCACCAGTTTAGGTAGGTAGTTTTCCAGCGCATGGTGCGGAAATCCAGCGAGTTCAATCTCAGCAGCGGCTCCGTTCTTGCGGGCAGTCAGCACGATGTTGAGCACCTTCGCTGCGGTCACTGCGTCGGAGCCGAACGTTTCATAAAAGTCCCCGACACGGAAGAGCAACAGGGCGTCAGGGTGCTGGGCTTTGACGCGGTTGTACTGCGCCATCAGCGGCGTCTCCTTTACGGGCTTGACCGCTTTTGCTTTCCCCTTGGCCTGCGCCATGTGGAATCAGGATGCGACTTTGAGGCGGCCGGTAGCGCTGTCGCCAAATTGCTGTTTGGCGTATTCCTCAGTGATGCGGAGGCTGTCCACACCTTCCTTTCCGGGGAGTTCAAACATGGCGTTGCTGAGGACAGCTTCACAAATGCTGCGCAAACCGCGGGCACCGAGCTTGAATTCAACCGCTCTCTCAACAATGAAGTCCAATGCGCCAGCATCGAATTGAAGGTCGATGCCATCGATTTCGAAGAGGCGCTGGTACTGCTTAATCAAAGCGTTCTTCGGCTCGGTCAAAATGCGACGAAGGGCTTCGGGGTCCAAAGGATCCAAGTGGGTCAATACGGGGAACCTTCCAATGAGCTCTGGAATCAGTCCAAAACTCTTCAGGTCTGAAGGAGCGATCGAAGACAACAAACTCTCTGGGCGGTCACCGGTGTCAGTAGTGAAACCGATGCTGGAGGTGGCGATTCTTCGCTCAATGTGCTGTTCGATGCCGTTAAAAGCCCCTCCGCACACGAAGAGGATGTTGCGGGTATCGATGGAAATGAGCTTTTGCTCAGGGTGCTTCCTGCCACCTTGAGGTGGGACATTGACTTCGGCACCTTCGAGCAGTTTCAGCAGCGCCTGCTGCACCCCCTCTCCACTCACATCGCGTGTAATAGAGGGGTTGTCACTCTTGCGGGCCACCTTGTCAATCTCATCGATGAACACAATGCCCCGTTCTGCTTTGGACACATCGTAATCGGCCGACTGCAGCAAGCGTGAAAGGACGCTCTCCACGTCTTCGCCCACATAGCCGGCCTCAGTGAGAATCGTGGCGTCTGCAATGCAGAAGGGGACTTTTAAAAGTCGGGCAATGCTGCGGGCGAGCAATGTTTTTCCCGTCCCCGTCTCCCCGACCAAAACGATATTGGATTTGTCGATTTCAATCTCTCCTTCCGCGGCAGGGTGGGCGAGACGCTTGTAATGGTTGTAGACCGCCACGCTCAAGGTGCGCTTGGCGTTCTCTTGACCAATGACATAGTCGTCCAAGAAGCGCTTGATGTCCGCAGGGCGGTCCATCTGCACTCCTGGATCGAAACCTGCATCGCCCTCGTCGGTCCGCTCTTCCTTAACAATGGCGTCCGCCTGCTCAATGCAATGGTCGCAGATGTGGCCCGTCACCCCCGCAATGAGGATGTCGACTTCCGACTTCTTGCGCCCACAGAACGAGCAGTTGATTTCGCGATCCGCCATGGCGTTGTCAATTTTACTTGCGTTCGAGGACCTCGTCGATCATGCCGTAGTTCTTGGCTTCTTCGGCAATCATCCAGTAGTCGCGGTCGCTGTCCTCCCAGACCTTTTTGTAGTCCTGTCCGCTGTGGTGGGCGATGATCTTGTACAGCTCCTCTTTGAGCTTCATGATCTCGCGCGCTGTGATTTCGATGTCACTGGCTTGTCCACGTGCACCGCCGAGGGGCTGGTGAATCATGGTGCGGCTGTGCTTGAGACCGGTCCGCTTTCCAGCGGCACCAGCACACAACAAAACAGCCCCCATGGACGCAGCCATACCGGTGCAAATGGTCGCAACATCCGGACGGATGTACTGCATGGTATCGTAGATGCCCAAGCCAGCATAAACGCTTCCTCCGGGTGAGTTGATGTAAATCTGGATGTCCTTGGTAGGGTCCGTGGACTCCAAGAACAGCATCTGTGCCTGAATGATATTGGCGATGTAATCGTCCACCCCTGTTCCGAGGAAGATGATGCGATCGGCCATCAATCGGGAGAAGACATCCACCTCTCTAAACGGCATCTGCCGCTCTTCGATGACGGTACGTGTCATGTTCTCCGGTCCGTGAACGGCAGAGATGTAATCCTCTACGTGGTGGCTGGTGAAGCCGCGGTCATGGACGGCGTACTTCAAAAATTCCTTGCGCGTGTTCATCATTGTATGGTCCGAAAGTTAGTTCTGGACAGCCATAGGTCCACAGGCAGAATTAAAGGGAACGAACGATTTCCATCCACTCTTCGTGGGAAACCTCTTTCTCCTTGATTTTGGCCAGTTCGCGAAGCTTGTCGATGGCCTTCCTCTCGTAAATCGATTCAGCCACCCGGCGCACTTCCTTTTGGTCGCTCATCATCTGCGCCACCATGGGGTCGAGCTGCTCTGCTTCCAGTGGAATGCCATATTGGGCGTACTGTGCCTTGATGGCGTTGCCGGCCTCGGCCTGGATTTCTTCACCAGAAACCTCGATGCCGTGTTCATCGATGATGTGGTTTTGGATGACCTGCCACTTGATGCCCTTGGCGTACTCCGAAAATTCCGCTTCGATCTCTTCTGCAGTAATGGGTTTCTCGTTGGCCACTCGAATCCACCGCTTCAAGAAGTCCTCTGGAAGGGGCGGGTTCAACTTGTCGACCACTTCTTCCACAAACTTCCGACGGAACACGCGGTCTCCATCGCGCTCGAAAATGCGGCGCAAATCTTCCTCGACTTTAACGCGGAAGGCTGCTTCGTCCTTGACAATGTCCTCTCCGAAGAGTTTGTCGTAGAGCTCCTCGCCCAGTTCGGCAGGTTCGATGTGGCGAATCTCCTTCACTGTAAAGCGCAGTGGGTGGGTGAATTTCGCAGCGGCGTCTCGGTCGATGCCCAAAAGGCGGGCCAAGTCGTCAGCATCCTTGGATACTTTTCCCGGGCTCACGGTGACCTCGGCATCTTTGGCCAGCCCCAAGAGTTTCTTGAGTGTGGCCTTGTCTTTCACCTCAGACAAGGTGATGGTGCCTTCGTGCATGATACCACCAGGCTTGATTTCCTTGCCGTCGGCCTCAAGCTCAACGAAATCTCCAATCAGCAAATCCTCTTCACCCGATTCGTCCTGCTCAGACATCTTTCCGTAGCGCCGGCGCAAATCGCCGATTTGCTCGTCAATCAAGGAGTCGTCGATGCGAACCTTGTGGTTGACGAACTTGGTGAACCACCCAAACTTGATGTCCACTGTGGGGCTCAAACCAATGTCGTAGCGGAAAGTGAAGGCTTCAGGCTTGTCCCAGTTTCCATCGCTCTCGTTGTCGACAGTGGGGATGGGTTGACCCAAAAGCCTCAGCTTCTCTTCGCGGATGTATCCGTCAAGGCGCTCTCCAAGAATTTTGTTGAGCTCATCAGCAAGAACAGCTTTTCCATATTGCTTGCGGACCAGCTGAATGGGCACTTTTCCAGGGCGAAAACCAGGCATTTTCACCTGCTTGCGGTACTCCTCCAGAATGCCCTCGACTTTTTCCCGGTAATCTTCCGGGTGAACTGTAACCGTGAGGACGCCATTCAGCGCATCAATGTTCTCTTTGGTGATTTCCATGGCTTGGATATGCCTTCGGTTTTAAGAAGTGCGGGCGGAGGGACTCGAACCCACACACCTTACGGCACCAGATCCTAAATCTGGCGTGTCTACCAATTTCACCACGCCCGCAAGGGCGCGAAGATAGGCTTTCCATCGACGATGACGAAGCGGCTTGTCACACCTGCGAACTGAATGTGGATTGGCCGCATTGGCGGCGCAGTTTGGCGCTGTGCTCTCCCTGTTTTCAGCACATACGGTGTCGTTTTTGGCGCCCCAGAAGGCCGGCCCATTCGGTGTCCAACACCGATTGTGGTCGGCCTTTGCTGGGAAGGCGGTCTTGTTCTGCTTGCTGCTTTTGGTTGGGCATGGCCTGCGTGCGCAGGCAGAACGGCGGGGGCCTGGTTTCCAAAAGTGGGGGGTGCATCTCCGAGCCGGAGACCCAGGGATCTGGACCGTTGCCTTGCATGCCCAAGGTGGCAGACGGCCTCATCAAGGGGGGAGCTGGCAAGCCTATGCGCAATGTGACCAGGGCCGAACGGCCCAATGCCGATTTCTGAATTGGGTTGTTGTGGACCAAGAGACCAGGCTGGGCAGTGGTCTGGTCTGGAATACCTCGGGGATGGGGAGTGTGTTGCTTTCGGTGGGGATCCAGAATTGGGCCGCCCAGGTCACGGTCCCGTGGCGACAGCCCTCCTCGCGTCCCTTCGATGCTCATTGGCAGTGGTCAGTGAGGTTTTCTGTGGTGGATCGCGTCCAAGCGATAGCCGATGTACAATGGCAGCCAGGTTCCATGCCGTTGCTCTCCTTCACCGCCCGCTCCAGCCGTTGGATGGGCAGAGTAGGATCTGCGGGGGCTTGGCTTTCGCTTGGATGGTCTATGAACGGCAAGAAGCCCAAGGTCGAATGGCGCCTCGCATTGGGTGTTCTTCGAGGGGACATTCCATGGGTGGGCATAGACGGGGGGGCTGCAGGCACCTTTGGATCCAATCCCGCCGATCAATGGCACCTGCAATGGCTGTGGCAATGAGGTTGGTGGCAGAACGGGGTGTTGTATTTCCGTGGTTGTGGTTCGCAGCATTGGCTTCTGTACACGGTCAGTCCATAGAGGCGGCGGCGTTGGACATCCCTTTGGTATCCGCAGCTTGGGATGCCGGCTGCGTGACCCGCGATGAATGCGCGACACTTGCCGCCGCTTTTCGCGATCAACCCCTGGCCGTTTGGACCCAGCAAGCGGTAGCCCATGAGCTTGCCTCCTCACGTCATGCAGTTGTCTTGGAATGTTTGCGCAGTCTTCCTGAATGGCAAGAAGTGTTTCGCTTGGCGGCGCTTTCAGCGGGACGACAGCCAGGTTCTAGCATTCGGTTGCGGGGCGAGGTGTCTTCGGAAACGTCGGGCATGTTGTTGGCCTACAGAAGCAAGGGCAGATCAGGCGGTGATGTGGGTTTGAGGGCGTCGTTGGTTGAGGGGCGCAGCGTCGTGGAGTCCGCCCACCTCAAGGCGGCAGGTATGCGGGGCAATTGGTGGTTAGG
>JGI20160J14292_10000648_pt1 | contig 31000 bp, 19 predicted proteins | sample COG_10_FD_14292 | JGI IMG/M metagenome (IMG submission 14292) | reverse complement strand
AAAGAGCTAAAATACTCTAAACGATCACTATATTTGTAGGCAATAGCTTTGGATAGTGCCTGTGCTTTATTATTTTCATTAAGACTGTAATATCCATCAACAAAAGGAACCATCAAGCTATAATATCCAAAATAATTAAGCGGCATTTTTTCAAGAGCTAAGTTTATAATGTCAAGTGCTTTATCTGCTTTTCCTTCTTCAATCAGCTTCTCTGAAAGACGTGCCATATTACTTCTAAATGAAATACTATTTTTTCTTGTTTCTGGATCATGATAAATAAATGGGCTCTCAGAATTTCCCCATTCCCATTGCATTACAATATCATACATTAAATCGGTATCAATCCTTCCCATTAGGTAAGGATTGTCTTTTCCTATATCTGTTTTTATAGGAACTAATTTATATACGAGTCCTTCTAGTTGTAGATACTTTTTCATCCATAAATACTCAGAGTCAGAAAAACTACCTCCAGTAAAATAAATAGGACGTTTCCAATCATTGTTGGCTACAATATCTAGCATCATCATTTGATTTTTAAGAATGGCACTTTCCGGTAAATCAATATCGATATATGGTACTATTTTATCTGAATCTTTTGGGCTGACGATTCCACTTTTTAATACATTTTCTTTGTTTACGGGTATTCGAATTTTTCGATTAGGATAATAAATTCCTTCGCGTTGACTTTCAGGAAGCTGGTTTACATCTCTTCCAGTTTTTAATAATAAATCCTTGATTTTAGTTCGTGGGTCATCACTTGCCACCCAATTCATAAAATCCTTAATATCCCATCGTATAGAATCCAGACGTTCATCAGGTTGATAACGAATTACATCTCGAACTCCATAGGCATATAAGTCATGAGTCATTTGTGAAGGAATTGGCTCACTTTCATAAGTTTTACGTTTCATCTGGTCAATATACCAGTCAGTGCCTAAAAGGCTTGAATTAATAGTTCTTACATCGGTACGATATTCTTCAATATCTTGGGCATACCAAAGGGCAAAAGTATCATTATCACCAATAGTAAATATCATGGCTCCTGTGTCTTTTTGAATAGACTGTAAGTATGATCGCGCCATAGATTGTGCAGTATATCTATCGGAGCGGTCATGATCATCCCAGTTTTGGTATCCCATGAGTACGGGGACACTTAATAAACAGAGAATCACAATGGAAGGTTGCAAAACCTTTGACTTTAAGAATTGTTTAGCCTTATGAATCAAAGCCATACAGCCAAGGCCAATCCAAATAGCATACACGTAAAATGAGCCAACTAATGCATAATCTCGTTCTCTAGGTTCAAAAGGCCGTTCGTTTAAGTAGACCTTAAGTGCAATGCCTGTAAACAAGAAAAAAAGCATTAACACCCAAAACCGCTTTGGATCCTGCTCATATAAAAAGTACAATCCAATAAGTCCTAATATAAATGGAAGGAAAAAATATGTATTTCTTGCTTTATTAGAAAGTGCATCATCATTAAGCTCCGCTTGATTTCCTAAACGTAATTCATCAACAAAAGGAATCCCACTTAGCCAGTTTCCATTTAACACATTGTATTCTCCTTGGATGTCATTTTGACGACCAGTAAAATTCCACATAAAGTAGCGCCCGTACATATATACTAATTGGTACTCAAAGAAAAATCGCAGGTTAGAAAAAAATGTTGGTTTTTCAATATTTAGATAAGGACTAAGGGTTTTAAGAAATTCATGATATTGATCTCCACTTACAGCACCCTCTTCAATATCTTCTTTAAAATCTTTTACTCTTTTTTGAAGCTGAGGGTTGGAGCGGTAGGATGATTTGATTGAAAATTCCAATGGTTCAGTAAAATTCATATAGTTTCCTGCGTGTTCACTACTCCACAAACGAGGAAGTAAACCATTGTGAGCACTATTTGAATTGTAGCGTGCATCTTCCCAAAAATTCACAATTTTATAACGGCCTGTTGTATAATCTCTTTCGTATTTTGGCTTGTCATCTATAAAAGGTTCTTCAGGATCTTGTCCTGCATAGATATCAGAAAACATTGGACCATAAAATAATTTAGTTTCCGGATATTGTTCTAGATTATAATAAGCTAAAAGCAATCTTGCATCTGAAGGAGAATTTTCGTTAATGACTGTATTTGCATTGGCACGAATTGGAATCATAATCCATGATGAAAAACCAAGCAATACAAAAAGAACAGAAAGTACTCCCGTGTTAAGGTTTACCCAATTTTTTTTGTCTGTAAGACGCAGTGTGTAATAGAAAAATAAAATAAAAAAAAGGGCAGCAAAAACAGTTCCGCTATTAAAAGGTAAGCCAATTGAATTCACAAAAAATACTTCTGCTTTTCCAAAAAATGCTAAGGTGAGGGGTAACAATAATTTAAAAATAAACAGCAAAATAGCAGTTGCAATTAAATTGGCATATATAAATCCTTTAACTGTAACTTTTCTGTAATTTTTAAAATAGTAAATCATTCCCAATGCAGGAATAGTAAGTAGGCCCATAAAGTGAACTCCAAAAGAAAGGCCTATTACAAAAGCAATCATCAAAAGCCAGCGATCACCCCGGGAAGTATTCATTTCTTGTTCCCATCGTAATCCCATCCAAAATAATATCGATAAAATTAAAGTGGCCATAGCATAAACCTCGGTTTCAACCGCGTTAAACCAAAAACTGTCTGAAAAGCAAAATGCTAATGATCCAACGGCTGCACTTCCAAAAAAACCAATGCGTTCAGAAACTGAATCTAGAGTTTTGAATGAGGGTAGCTTTTGGAGTAGTAAGGTTAAAGTCCAGAATAAAAAAAGAATGGTAAAAGCACTTGAAAAAACGGACATGAAATTGACCATTAGCGCGATTTGTTGAGGCCCAGTTGCGAAAAGAGCAAAGAAGGCACCAATCATTTGAAATAATGGAGCACCTGGAGGATGACCAACTTGAAGCTTAGCAGAAGTAGCAATATATTCTCCAGCATCCCAAAAACTAGCTGTAGGTTCAACGGTACTTCCAAAAGTGAATAGGGCAATAGCAAAAACAGTCCAACCTAAGCCAAGGTTCCAAATACGGTATGTTTTGTCAGTCATTTTTGAGATCAAAATTTAGAAAACGAAGATAAGTATAAATGAAGCAATATAAAATCATTACAATTTGTTTAATAGGGTATAATAAAATCATATTTTTTCAAATCGCCCTAGGAGACTATTTTTTTGAACTTCGTTCCAAAGAAACGATTGTCCTTGCATAGTTATGTAAACATCTTGGGTTAGAGTTTGAACATATGAAAGCGCACAGCCTAAGTTGAAAAAACCATCAGAGGAACCTCCAAAGGCATACGGGATCATTGCCCCGGTTAGTAGTATGGTTTTATTCTTCAAATTCGCCTTTGCTAATGCTTTTGCTGTAGCTACCATCTTATCAGTACCATGTGTAATGACAATTTTTTGACAAGGACTATTCTGGCAAGCCACTATAATTTGATCAGTTTCTTTGACTCCCATTTCAAGGCTATCCATCATCATTAACGTTTCAACCTGAATATCAAGTTGGCACCTGCTTCTTTTTAACATTTCCGGTAAATGTGTTTCTTTGAAATATAAGGCGCCCTCTATGTAATCATAACTTTTGTCAAAGGTACCTCCGGTAATAAAAATCTGAATGGTTTTTTCTTGTTTCACGAGTTTTTTTTTTGATTATCAAAAATAGATTGATTAGTCATATTAAAGTTTAAATTACCTTAAAAAGTTGTTCTTAAAAAAACTTTCATGTAAATTTGCCACGCTTTTGGCCCATGGTGTAACTGGCAACACGTCGGTTTTTGGTACCGAAGAGTCTAGGTTCGAGCCCTAGTGGGCCAACAATAGCAATTAAAAACCTCCTTTTTAAAGGAGGTTTTTTTTATTAAAAAGATTGTTTGGGAAAATATAACCACCCTTGGTGATTTGTTGATTTTATTAATATATATACTTTAATAATGACTTCTTGGAATTAATGGTTTTTCCTTATGAGTTCCAAACCAATCGTTTTGGCACCTTTTTTTTGATATAAAAGTATTCTTGATCTTGAGTAATTAGAAAATCAAATCCCTTGAATGTAACTACCTAATGAGTCTTTAAATTGAAACCCTTCCAGAGTTCTATACTTATTTAATTTTTTATTAGCCTCTAGTCCCCAAAGTAAAAATTCCATCATAAAGTAACGATCTTCAATGCTACAATTTTTTTGATACGTATCGATAATTGACTCAATACCCTTTACCTGCTCAAGGGTTTGCTTGTATTCTTTTTCAGCCAGAGAATCTTCAAGAATTAATTCATTATTTTTAAAAAACCATCTTAAAAGTTTATCATAGGGTCCATCTTCTTCTTGTTTGTCAAGTTTTTCTATTTTAGGAAAATAATCTGGAAAAATTGTTTTGATTGATTCTGAAATTAAATGATATGATATTTGTTCAGCACCTTCTTGTTCCCCTTCGTAAACCAACTCTATTTTTCCATTAATGGCTGGAATTACTCCAAGAAAATCTACAAGACGAATGCTAGTCTTTTGATCTCCGCTTATAAGTAATCTTCTTTCTGCAGTACTGATAAGGTTTTCCATTGCAGTGATACTCATACGAGCACTTACCCCACTTTTTGAGTCTACAAATTCACTTTTTCGAGCTTCAAAACCAATTTGTTCCAAAATATCACGCGCTAATTCAGGAATATGAATCATGTTTTTTTTCTCTTTACTGACAATAACTTCTTGGGTAGTAATTGCCTTGGCAATATCTCTGGTATGAGGATAATGGGTTAGTATTTGGGATCCAATACGATCTTTTAAAGGTGTTACAATGCTTCCCCTATTAGTATAGTCTTCCGGATTGGCGGTAAAAATTAATTGTGGAGTTATAGGTAGCCTTACTTTGAATCCACGAATTTGAATTTCCTTTTCTTGTAGAATTGAGAAAAGGGCTACTTGGATACGTGCCTGTAAATCGGGTAGTTCATTTAAAACAAAAATACATCTATGTGCCCTTGGAATCATTCCGAAGTGAATCACGCGTTCGTCAGCATAGGAGAGCTTTAAATTGGATGCTTTAATAGGATCTACATCACCAATTAAATCTGCTACTGTTACATCGGGTGTTGCTAATTTTTCAAAAAAACGTTCATCTCGATGCAACCAACTAACGGGTGAAGCGTCACCCTGAGCTGCAATTATCTCTATTGCCTCATTGCTAACGGGATCTAGTGGATCATCATTGACTTCAGATCCTTCAATAACAGGAACCCATTCGTTTAATAATTGGGTCATTTGTTTAGCTAAACGAGTTTTAGCTTGCCCGCGTAATCCAAGTAAATTAATGTTATGCCCTGACAAAATAGCGCGTTCAATATCGGGAATTACGGTATTTTCATAACCAATTAAACCTTCAAAAGTGCTATTTCCGCTTTTAAGATGTTGACGAAGGTTTTGCGCCATTTCTTCTTGAATGGTTAAGGGTGTATACCCACTTTTTTTTAGTGCACCTAGGGTAGTATTTTCTTTTCTTGTCATAAATATTATTGATAGTTATTCTAAACGCTTTTTTCTATTTTTTTCATAATCCTCAAAAATCATTTCTCCCAATCCTTTGAGACCAGTAAAAAATGCTTTTCCTTGATTTGCTTCTGTAAATTCCCTCACAAATTGCTTTAAATAAGGATCTTGAGCAATCATAAAAGTAGTGATAGGAATGTGTAATTTTTTTGCACGCTGTGCCATTGTGTAGCATTTTTCTACAATAGTTTCATCTAAGCCAACACTGTTTTTATAATAAGTTCCATCGGACATTTTCAAACAACTTGGTTTTCCATCGGTAATCATGAAAATCTGCTTATTTGTATTCTTTTTTCTTCTAAGCATATCCATTGCTAATTCAAGTCCTGCAACTGTATTTGTATGGTAAGGCCCTACCTCTAAATAGGGAATATCCTTTACAGCAATAGGTCTAGCGTCATTTCCGAAAACTAAAATATCGAGAGTATCTTTTGGGTAACGTGTGGTAATTAATTCCGCTAGTGCCATAGCAACTTTTTTAGCTGGGGTAATCCGATCTTCTCCATAGAGAATCATGCTGTGGCTAATATCAATCATCAGCACTGTACTCATTTGTGTTTTATAAAAAGAATCTTCAATGACAAGATCTTCATTTTGAAGAGTAAAATCATTCCCCATTGATCTTATTTGAGCATTCTTGATGCTTTCTGTAACGGCAATTCTATCTAGGCTATCTCCGAATTGGTATGCTTTAAACTCACCAGTATGGTCTTGTCCTTGTCCAGATTTATTTGTTTTGTGGTTTCCAGAGCTTGTTTTTTTGAGTTGCCCAAAAATTTGATTTAATGCATGCTCTCTTAACAATTTTTCAGTTTTGGCAGTAAGGCTAAACCCATCTCCTTTTCCACCACTCCCTAATGAAGGCTGTATGTAGGCTTTTTCCTTTAAATCTTCAATAAAATCGTCAATACTATAATCCTCATCTGTAAGATGGTATTCTTTATCCAACTCTCTAAGCCAGTCAATGGCTTCATCAAAATCTCCAGAAGTATGTGTAATAAGTTCTTTAAAAATTTCAAACAACTTTTCAAAGGGTGTTTGCACTTTAGCAAGATGTTTGGTAAATCGAATGCCTGAAGCATTTTTTTTAAATTTCATAATTTCCCAAAATTAAGTAATATTTAACGAGTAAATCATACTTCTATTTTTTTTTTAAGGTTAATTTCAAATTGATAAACTTCATTTAAAACATCTCTTTTATTAACAGAAAAAATCTAGTATTATTCTAAATAAGAATCTTTGGTTTATATATAAAAGTAATTAAGAGGGATCTTAAAACATTAAAAAAAAGAGGGTGGATATGTTTTTTACATAATAATGTATATATTTGCACAAATTATTGAACTAATATATAATAAGAGGAGACTATTAGTCCCTTTTTTTTTTTGGTATGAATTTTCGTTCACAAGTTGAAACTCTATTACAAGCTGCCCTAGAAGAGGATAAGGCACTCTTTCTTATTGATTTAAAAATAGGGAGTGATAACAGTATCCACATTACCTTAGATGGCGATCAAGGGGTAACTTTAAAAGACTGCATGAACGTAAGTAGAGCTATTGAACACAATATTGATCGTGAAGAGCATGATTTTTCACTCGAAGTGGCTTCGGCTGGAGTGGGAAGTCCACTCCAAAACATTAGACAATACGTAAATAATAAAGGACGTAAACTTCGTATTGAACTTGAAGGTGAGCCAACTATTGAAGGTACACTTAGCGATGCAAATGAAAAGGAGATTACTCTTACGTGGAAACAAAGAGAACCAAAGCCTATAGGCAAGGAAAAACAACAGTAACAAAAAATAAAACACTTTCGTATGATGAGGTCATTAACGCGAAAGTTCTAGTTTAAAAGAAAATAGTTGAATATGGAAAATCTAGCCTTAATTGATTCTTTTTCAGAATTTAAAGATGATAAACTAATAGATCGTGTGACACTCATGGTTATTCTTGAAGATGTTTTTAAAAACACTTTAAAGCGTAAGTTTGGGTCAGACGAAAACTTTGATATTATTATAAATCCTGACAAAGGTGATTTAGAAATCTGGAGAAACCGAGTGGTTGTTAAAGACGGAATGGTAGAAGATTCAAATCAAGAGATTGAGCTTTCAGAAGCACGTTTAATTGAGCCTGATTTTGAGGTAGGGGAAGACGTTTCTGAAGAAGTGAAAATCGTTGATTTAGGAAGAAGATCCATTCAGTATTTAAGACAAAATCTTGTAGCTAAAATATTTGAACATGACAGCACAACTATTTTCAAGCAATTCAAAGATCGTGAAGGAGAATTGTACACTGCTGAAGTTCACCATATTAGAAGTAGAGAAATCATCCTTTTAGATGACGATGGTAATGAAATAATTTTACCTAAAGACCGTCAAATTCCTAGTGATTTTTTCAGAAAAGGTGATAACATAAGAGGAATTATTGAATTAGTTGAATTGCGCGGAAATAAGCCAAGAATTATTCTTTCAAGGACCTCACCTATTTTTCTTGAAAAATTATTTGAACAAGAAATTCCAGAAGTATTTGATGGTTTAATTACCATTAAAAAAGCAGTACGAATTCCTGGAGAAAAAGCAAAAGTAGCCGTTGATTCTTATGATGACAGAATTGATCCAGTTGGTGCTTGTGTTGGGATGAAAGGCTCTAGAATACATGGAATTGTTCGTGAACTAGGTAATGAAAATATTGACGTAATTAATTATACCAATAACATACAACTTTTTATTTCTCGAGCGCTTAGTCCTGCAAAAGTGAATTCATTAAAAATCAATGAAGAAACCAAACGGGTAGAGGTTTTTTTAAATTCTGAGGAAGTTTCTAAGGCCATTGGAAAAGGAGGAGCAAATATCCGACTAGCTGGTAAGCTTACAGGATATGAAATTGATGTTTTTAGAGAAGGTATTGAAGAGGATATTGAATTAAAAGAGTTTAGTGACGAAATTGAAGGATGGGTGATTGAAGAATTCAAAAAAGTAGGTTTAGACACTGCAAAAAGCGTGTTAGAGTTAGATGTTGCTGATTTAATTAAAAGAACGGATCTTGAAGAGGAGACTGTTAAAGACGTGCTAAGAATACTTAACGAAGAATTTGAAAAATAGACTGCAGAAATAATTCTTATTTTTGTAAATAGAAATTAAAATATGGCTGACCAACCGAGTATTCGACTAAATAAAGTCTTAAGGGAATTAAATATTTCCTTAGACCGTGCTGTTGAATTTCTAGCTCAAAAAGGGGTTGACGTTGAAGCACGTCCAACCACAAAAATCACTAAAGAAGTATATACGACTCTCTTAGATGAATTCGAAAAGGATAAATCTAAAAAAGTAGCTTCTCACGAGATAAGTGAGGAAAAACGTAAAGAGAAAGAAGATTTACGTGTAATTCAAGAGAAAAAAGAACAAGATCGTTTAGATCAAATTTCTAAACGAGAAGAGCTTAAGTCAAATTTTGTTGATATTGAAAAGCCCAAAAGTCTTGGAAAAATTGATCTTGATTCTTTCAGTGTAAGTAAAAAAGAACCCAAAAAAGAAGAGAAGTCTATTAAAAAAATAGAGGCTTCTGCTCCAAAAAAGATTAAAAAAGTTTCGACTGTTACTCCTAAAGCTTCTGCAGAAGAGTCGTTGAAAGTAGCTAAAAAAGAAGTCGTTGCTTTAGCAGAATCTTCTTCTGAGGAGAGTCAAATTAAACCTTTATCTGATCCATCTGCAATACCTGTTGCTGAGAACACAATTGCTGCAGAAGCAATAAGCGAGGATGAAGGTGAAACCCTGAAAACAAAATATCAAAAATTATCGGGACCAAAGAAAACAGGGGTAGTAATCAATCTGGATGAGGTAAATAAAAAAGAAAAAACAGTTGAAGATGCACGAAAAAGAAAACGCAAGCGCATCACCAAAGATATAAAACCTTCGAGTAATACTTCTAATAATAGAAATAATAATAACAACGGTAATCGAAATAATAGAAGAGGTGCCGGGCCACGTCAAGAGCCAGTTAAAAAAGAAGAACCAACTGAAGCAGAAGTACAAAAGCAAATTCGAGAAACCCTTGAAAAGCTCCAGGGAAAATCTAATAAGTCCAAAGGAGCTAAATACCGTCGCGATAAGCGAGTGCAGCACCGTCAAAAATCTGATGAGGAAATTGCACAAATACAAGCCGAAAGCAAACTTATAAAAGTAACAGAATTCATTACTGTAGGAGAAGTTGCAACTATGATGGAGATTACCTCTACTGAAATCATTTCTGCTTGTATGAGCCTTGGGATAATGGTTACAATGAACCAACGATTGGATGCGGAAACTTTAAGTATTGTTGCAGAGGAATTTGGATTTGAAGTATCGTTTGAAAAAGCAGATCAAGAAGAAAATATAGTAGAAGATCTTGATAGGGAAGAAGACTTATTGCCAAGAGCACCCATAGTGACTGTAATGGGCCATGTTGATCATGGAAAAACATCTTTATTAGACCATATTAGAAATGAAAATGTAATTGCAGGTGAGTCAGGAGGAATTACGCAGCATATTGGAGCTTATGGAGTTTCATTAGAAAGTGGGGAGAAAATCACCTTTTTAGATACTCCTGGTCACGAGGCTTTCACTGCCATGCGGGCCCGTGGAGCACAAGTTACAGACATTGCAATTATTGTAGTAGCTGCAGATGATAATATCATGCCGCAAACCAAAGAAGCAATTAGTCATGCACAAGCAGCGGCTGTCCCTATTATTTTCGCGATTAATAAAATTGATAAACCCGATGCTAATCCTGATAAAATTAAGGAAGCCTTAGCGGGAATGAATTTGATGGTTGAAGAATGGGGTGGTAAAATTCAATCACAAGATGTTTCAGCATTAAAAGGAACGGGAGTAAAAGAACTCCTTGAAAAAGTACTATTAGAGGCAGAGCTTTTAGAATTAAAAGCTAATCCAAATCGAAAATCAAGAGGTGCTGTAGTCGAAGCATTCTTAGACAAAGGGAGAGGTTATGTTTCAACTGTTTTAATTCAAAATGGTACTCTAAAAATGGGAGATTACATGCTGGCAGGAAAACACAGTGGTAAAGTAAAAGCCATTTTTAATGAGCGTGGTGTAACCCTAAATGAGGCACCACCTGCAACCCCTGTTTCCGTATTAGGTCTTGATGGAGCGCCTCAAGCTGGAGACACATTCTACGTCCTAGAAGACGAACGCGAAGCCAAACAGATTGCAGCAAAGCGAACTCAACTAATTCGTGAACAAAGTGTCCGAACCCAACGTCACATCACCTTAGATGAAATTGGTAGACGTATAGCTTTAGGAGAATTTAAAGAATTAAATATTATTTTGAAAGGAGATGTAGATGGTTCTGTAGAGGCTCTTACAGATTCTTTACAAAAACTTTCAACTGGTGAAATTGAGGTGAATATCATTCACAAAGGAGTGGGTGCTATTACTGAATCCGATGTATTATTGGCATCTGCATCAGATGCTATTGTAATAGGATTTAATGTCCGCCCAATGGGAAATGCTCGAATGATTGCAGATAAAGAGGAAATAGATATTCGTATATATTCTATTATCTACGACGCAATTAATGATATTAAAGATGCAATGGAAGGCATGCTTTCACCTGAAATGCGTGAAGAAATTACAGGTACAGCAGAAATTCGTGAAACGTTCAAAATTTCTAAAATAGGGACTATTGCAGGTTGTATGGTGACTGACGGTAAGATTTACAGAAACTCAGGAATTCGTATTATTAGAGAAGGAGTTGTAATCCATTCGGGGTCACTAATTTCTTTAAAACGTTTCAAAGACGATGTAAAAGAAGTGGCTAAAGGATATGATTGTGGTCTTCAGGTCAAGAGCTACAATGACATTCAAATTGCTGACGTAGTTGAATGTTTCCAAGAAGTAGCTGTTAAAAAAACGCTTTAAATCGTTTTTTTCTTTAAAAGAAATGCAGAAGGAAAAATTTGCTTGAGTGTATCTAATGTTTTTAACCCATTGATTTTGTTTTTAAATCTTCCAGCCTGAACCTTGTAATTTGGATTATCATAGTTTATTTCAGCTGGAATATCTGAAAATTTTTCACGTACAACTTCTAATATTTCTTTTGCTTTGGAAAGATTTCCGTAATACAACTGTAAAGTAAAATACTCGTTTGCGAATCGTTTGCGATCAAGTTCTATTTTCTTGTTTAACAAACTGTCAATTTTCAGATCTTGTATAATAGTAATGGCACCTTCTTGTGCAGTCATAATATTACTAATTCCAAAAAAACACAATAAATAAAGGTACTTATAGACTATATTTTTCATAGCACAAAAAAACAAAAAAATATTTTCATCCAAAGTTATTTAACAGAATCAATCACTTATTTAGAATCATTATAAATTGATAAAATCTTAATTTGTAAGCCATAAAAAGCGAAGTCTATGACTTATTTTTGTGCTGGATTTAGAAATTAACTTTGGAACAAAAATTACCTACTGTAGTACGTATGACAATTAATAGAAACTGGAAATCCTATTTATATTTCTCACTTGTAATAATTGGTATTCTGACCTCCATAACTGCAAGCGCTCAATCTGATGAAACAGTTCAAGCAGGAAAGAAACTTTTTAACGCTAACTGTGCAGCATGTCACAAGTTAAACAAGCGCGCGGTTGGTCCTGCATTGAGAGGTATTTCTTCTAAATACGATAGAGAGTGGCTCTATAGTTGGATAAAAAACAGTACGGCAATGGTAAAGTCTGGAGATGCTCAAGCGGTTGCTATCTACGAAGAATATAATGGCTCTGTAATGACTTCGTTTCAACAGTTTTCTAATGATGACATAGATAATATTATTGCTTACACAGATTATGTTCCACCTGCCCCTGCGATAACTGCATCAGTTCCAGTAGTTTCAGGACAAGCTTCAGGTGAAATAAGTAATTTAATAATTTTAGTGGCGCTAGCCATGGTTTTTATTGTTTTAGTAATCATGCTTTTCTTGGTTCAACGAACGTTAATCCGAATAGCTGCAGCAAGTGGAGTTGATATAACACCACCTCAAAAACCAAAAAGAACACCACTTTGGCAAGCCTTTATTCAAAATCAATTTTTGATTATTGTAAGTGTGATACTTTTGCTTTTAAGTAGCGCTTATTTTGCTTATGGATTCTTGATGCAAATTGGAGTTGATCAGGGATATATGCCAGTTCAGCCAATACATTATTCACATAAAATTCATGCAGGTGCCAATCAAATAGAGTGTAAATATTGTCACTCCTCTGCACGTGTTTCTAAACATTCGGGAATCCCCTCTCTAAATGTGTGTATGAACTGTCATAGGAATATTGCAGAATATAATGGTGAAGAAGATTTAGAAAACGGATACACAAAAGATTTCTACACCAAAGAAATTAAAAAACTATATACTGCTGTAGGTTGGGATGAGACCAATCAAGAATATACAGGAGAGAGTCAACCAGTCAAGTGGGTTAGAATTCATAATCTTCCTGATTTTGTATACTTCAACCACGCACAACATGTTGAAGTGGGGGAAATTGCATGCCAAAAATGTCATGGTCCTGTTGAAGAAATGGAAATTATGTATCAATATTCTCCTTTGACCATGGGATGGTGTATTAACTGCCATAGAGAAACAAATGTGAAAGTCGAAAACAATGAATACTATACTAAAATTCATGAAGCACTTTCTAAAAAATATGGAGTAGAAAAATTAACAGTTGCTCAAATGGGTGGCTTAGAATGTGGTAAATGTCACTATTAAAAGGCGATCAAGAAAGGCTTATGGCTTCAAAGAAAACATACTGGAAAAATATTGATCAACTCAACCCTGACGATGAGGTGGTTCAGAAAATGGAACAAAATGAATTTGTTTCAAAATTACCAGAAGATTTTTTAACGGATGAAAAAACACTAGAAGACAGTAGCACTTCTAGGCGTGACTTTTTGAAGTACGTAGGATTTAGTACCGCAGCAGCAACTCTAGCAGCATGTGAAGGCCCTGTTGTAAGGTCTGTTCCTTATGTTGTTCAACCAGAACAAATTCGTCCTGGAATTGCAAATTATTATGCGACTACCATTGGAGACGGTTTTGATTTTAGTAGTATTCTCATTAAAACCAGAGAAGGAAGACCAATTAAGGTAGAAAGTAACCCTGATGCCCCTACTTTGGGTTGCGCTAATGCCCGAGTTCATGCTTCAGTTTTGTCTCTTTACGATACATTGCGTTTACAAGGGCCTGAATCTGATGGAAAAGAGATTAGCTGGGATAATTTATACTTGCAAACAGGTGCAATGTTAAAAGCCTTATCTGCGACTAATAAAAAGGTTGTTTTAATGACACCAACATTAGCAAGCCCAAGTTCACAAAAAGTTATAAATAACTTTATTAAAGTGTTTTCAAATGTGGAGCATGTTATATATGATGTGATCTCTTCAGATGCTGCATTAAATGCTTATCAAAATTATTATGGCATCAGAGGGCTTGCAGATTATGACTTTTCAGAAGTTAAAGTTTTAGTTTCTATTGATGCTGATGTAGTAGGTGATTGGCAAGGAGGAGGCTTTGAAGGAGGTTATGCAAAATCTCGAATACCAAAAGGTGTTGATGGTAAAGCAGAAATGTCATGGCATATTCAGTTCGAATCTAATATGTCTTTGTCAGGTGCCAATGCAGATCATAGGGTGCCATGTACTCCAGAAGATCAAAAAAATGTTTTAGCTTATATTTACGACAGTCTAACCGGTAGTTTTTCAGGCTCAAGTTTGCCAAATTCCATAAAAGAATCTGCAGACAAAGCTATTATTCGTTTAAAAGCAGCTGGTGTTAACGGTGTTTTAGTTTCAGGTATTGAGGATGAAACAGCTCAAGGAATTGTATTAGCAATTAATTCGTGGTTAAAAAGCAAAGCCTTTCAACCTGAAAGTCCAAAGTTAATTCGTCAAGGAAATGCAACATCTGTTCAAAAAGTATTTAAAGAAATCGAAAATGGAACAGTAAAGGGGCTTATCACTGTTGGTGTAAACCCTGTGTTTACCTCTGCGAATGGATCTAAGCTTGNAGAATCTATAAAAAATCTTGAATTCTCATTAGCTTTTGCATCTAAAAAAGATGAAACTTCAGAAGTTTCTAAATTTATAGCATCGACACCTCATTATCTAGAGTCATGGGGAGATTACGAAATGAAATCAGGACATTTTGCGTTATCTCAACCAACTATCAGGCCCTTGTTTGACACACAACAATTTCAAGATGTACTTTTACGCTTAACAGGAGAAAACACAAAGTATTATGATTTTATAAAAGAACATTGGAATGAATCTATATTAAGTTCAAGCTCTTGGAGTACTGCCTTGCATAATGGTTATTTTTCCAATGGAAAATCAGCGAAATTAACGAAACCTAATTTTTCAGCAATAGACCCTAGTGGGTTAAGAGCATCTACTGCAACCGAAATGAGCTTAGTGTTGTACACCAAAACAGGAATGGGTGATGGTCAGCAAGCAAATAATCCATGGTTACAAGAGTTTCCCGATCCAATTACACGTGTCAGTTGGGATAATTACTTGACCCTTTCTATGACCGACGCTAATGCATTGGGCTTAAAAAATATAAACACCTCAAATGGAGCATTAAATGGAAGTTATGCTTCAGTAACTGTTGGAGATACTACTATTAAAGTCCCGGTACTCATTCAGCCAGGTCAAGCCAACGGAACTGCCGGATTATCATTTGGTTATGGGGAAAGGTTGGGATTAAAATCTGAAATGCAGACAGGAGTAAATGCTTATGCTGTTTACGAAAATTTCCAAAAAGTACAATCTGTACAAATAAAAAAAGTAGAAGGGGAACATGAATTTGCTTGCGTACAACTACATAACACCCTTATGGGTCGTGGCGATATTATAAAAGAAACTACCCTAGAGGTTTTCAATACAAAAGATAAAAAGTATTGGAATGCAATGCCACAAGTCTCTAAAAATCACATGGAATTTGATGTTACTTCACCTGAAGTAGATATGTGGCAAGAATTCGATAGAAGTATTGGACATCATTTCAATCTATCGATTGATTTAAATTCATGTACAGGTTGTGGAGCATGTGTTATTGCATGCCATGCTGAGAATAATGTCCCTGTAGTTGGAAAAGCCGAAGTTAGGAAGTCACGGGATATGCACTGGCTTCGTATTGATCGCTATTATTCTTCAGCAGTAAGTTTTGAAGGTGACAATGACACAAAAGACGCAATTTCTGGAATTGGAGATTCACTAAGTACTTTTGGAGAAATGGAGCAGGCCTCTGCGAATCCACAAGTAGCATTCCAACCCGTAATGTGCCAACACTGTAACCATGCACCTTGTGAAACGGTATGTCCGGTAGCAGCTACTTCTCACGGAAGACAAGGACAAAACCACATGGCATATAACCGTTGCGTAGGTACTCGCTATTGTGCAAATAACTGTCCTTATAAAGTCCGCCGATTTAACTGGTTTCTATACAACAAAAATGATGAGTTTGATTATCATATGAACAATGATTTAGGGAGAATGGTCTTAAATCCAGATGTGGTAGTTCGTTCACGTGGAGTAATGGAAAAATGTTCTTTTTGTATTCAAATGACTCAAAAAACTATTTTAGATGCCAAATTAAAAGGAGAAGAAATCAAAGATGGAACCTTTCAAACAGCGTGTTCTAATGCATGTAGTACTGGAGCAATGACTTTTGGAGACATTAACGATAAAGAAAGCGAAGTTTCAAAATTATTAGAAGACAAAAGAATGTATCATTTACTGGAGGCTGTAGGAACAAAGCCGAATGTGATGTATCATACTAAGGTAAGAAACACAGATGATAAAACAATTTAGAAAAGAATTATTGTAATATGGCATCGCATTACGAAGCACCGATAAGAAAGCCCCTTGTTACAGGAGATAAATCATACCACGATGTGACAGTTGATGTTGCTGCTCCCGTTGAGGGACCTGCAAATAATCAGTGGTGGATTGTTTTTGGAATTGCCTTAACTGCTTTTTTGTGGGGGGTAGGCTGTATCATATACACCATCTCGACTGGAATAGGAACCTGGGGACTCAATAAGACCGTTGGATGGGCTTGGGATATTACAAATTTTGTGTGGTGGGTTGGAATTGGACACGCAGGAACATTAATCTCTGCAGTACTTTTATTATTTAGACAAAAATGGCGTATGGCAATTAACCGTTCTGCAGAGGCCATGACAATTTTTTCTGTAATTCAAGCAGGATTATTTCCAATTATTCATATGGGGCGTCCTTGGTTAGCATATTGGGTATTGCCTATTCCTAACTCATTTGGATCTCTTTGGGTAAACTTTAACTCCCCTTTACTGTGGGACGTATTTGCAATTTCAACCTACTTATCCGTTTCACTAGTTTTTTGGTGGACCGGCTTGTTGCCAGATTTTGCGATGATTCGTGATCGTGCAGTTATGCCTTTTCAAAAAAAGATTTACAGCTTGTTAAGTTTTGGGTGGTCTGGACGTGCAAAAGACTGGCAGCGTTTTGAAGAAGTATCATTAGTTTTAGCTGGTTTGGCAACACCCTTAGTACTTTCTGTACACACCATTGTATCTTTTGATTTTGCTACCTCTGTAATTCCAGGATGGCACACCACTATTTTCCCTCCTTATTTTGTTGCTGGAGCAGTATTTTCCGGGTTTGCGATGGTAAATACGCTGTTGATCATTATGCGTAAAGTATCTAACCTAGAGAATTATATCACAGTTCAACATATTGAATTGATGAACATTGTAATAATGATTACGGGTTCTATTGTAGGAGTTGCCTATATTACGGAGCTATTTATTGCTTGGTATTCAGGAGTTGAATACGAACAATACGCCTTTTTGAACCGAGCAACTGGACCCTACTGGTGGGCCTATTGGTCAATGATGACCTGTAATGTGTTTTCACCACAGTTTATGTGGTTCAAAAAATTACGGACTAGTATCATGTTCTCTTTCATCATTTCTATTGTAGTAAATATAGGAATGTGGTTTGAACGTTTTGTTATTATTGTGACATCATTACACAGAGATTACCTTCCATCATCATGGACAATGTTTTCACCAACATTTGTAGATATTGGGATTTTTATAGGAACTATAGGATTCTTCTTTGTGTTGTTTTTATTGTACGCAAGAACCTTCCCAGTAATTGCTCAGGCAGAGGTTAAGACAATATTAAAATCTTCAGGAGACAATTTCAAACGATTAAGAGATGGAAAAGGATGAGTAATAAAGTAGTACATGCTCTTTATGATGATGATGACGTGCTTTTAAGCGCAGTTAAAAATATTCGTAAAGAAAAATATCATATTGAAGAGGTTTATACACCTTTTCCTGTCCATGGTTTGGACAAGGCTATGGGTCTGGAAGAAACGCGTCTTGCTATAATGGCATTTATTTATGGATGTATTGGTTTAGTAGTTGCAACGGTCATGATGAAATATATTATGATTGATGATTGGCCTCAAAATATTGGTGGAAAGCCAAGCTTTTCTTATTTGGAGAATATGCCCTCATTTGTTCCAATTATGTTTGAGTTAACTGTTTTTTTTGCAGCTCATTTAATGGTTCTTACTTTTTATATGCGAAGTAAATTGTGGCCATTCAAAAAAGCAGAAAATCCAAATCCTTTAACAACGGATGATAAATTTTTAGTAGAAATTGAACTTCAAGACAATGAAAAAGAACTTACAAGTCTTTTGAAAAAGTCAGGTGCAATAGATATATCAATTATAGAAAAGCCAGAATAGATGAACTACAAAAGTCTTTTACTGTGTATGATTTTTGCTTTAATCATGCAGTCTTGTGCTGACCCCTCACGCCCAAACTATCAATATTTCCCTAATATGTATGAACCTATTGGGTATAAAACCTATGCAGATTCTGATGCATTTTCAAATGGGATTGAAGCTCAAATACCTGTGGAGGGATCCATTGCTAGAGGTTGGGAGCCTTATGATTATCCTGACACTAATGAGGGCTATGAATCTGCTAAAACAACTTTGATGTCTCCAATTGAGGATATTGATGCGAATAAAGTGAATGGGAAAGAATTATACGAAATATATTGTGCAGTATGTCACGGAAATAAAGGTGATGGTCAAGGAATTTTAATGACCCGGGAGAAATTTCTTGGAGTCCCTAGTTATGCGGATAGAGAAATTACTCCAGGAAGTATTTATCATGTCTTAATGTATGGTAAAAATGCAATGGGGTCTCATGCAGGTCAGGTTAATGCAAAAGAACGTTGGCAAATTGCTCAGCATGTAATGGAATTGAGAAATAAACTTATTAAATAATATTAAGGAAATATAATGATGTANACCTTTCCAAATAAACTTAGAAATTTAGCAATTGCCTTTATGGTAATTGGATTTTTAGGTCTTGCATATGGTTTTATAAATGCACCAAAGACAATTGAAGAAGCCAAAGAAATGGTTGCTTCAAGTCATGGTGAAGGCCACGGAGAATCTCATGATGAAACTACCACAACTAATCATGGTGAAGAAGATACTCATGCTGTTTCTGAAAGTCACGAGACTTCTGTAGTAGACGATCACGCCTCTTCTTCACATCAGGAAACACATGACTCAAGTCATGACGAGCACCTTTTTCATCAATTGAGTAACAAGCCATGGGCTGCATTTTATGTTGCTGCTTTTTTCTTTTTTATGATCTCTTTAGGCGTCCTCGCTTTTTATGCAATTCAACGCGCTGCTCAAGCAGGGTGGTCTCCCGTTCTTTATAGAGTGATGGAAGGAATTACTGCATACTTACTTCCAGGAGGTATTGTAATTATCGTAATTCTAGCGCTATCGGGAATGCATTTAAATCATTTATTTATCTGGATGGATCCTGAGGTAGTAGCACATGACGAATTAATTGCTGGTAAAACTGGATATTTAAATGTGCCCTTTTTTCTTGTTAGAGCTGTTTTATTTCTTCTAGGCTGGACAACCTACAGGTATTTTTCACGTAAATTTTCTTTAGCACAAGATCAATCCGATAATATTTCAAACCACAAGAAAAATTTCAGAATATCAGCAGCTTTTCTAGTATTCTTTATTTATTCAGAATCTGTTATGTCATGGGACTGGATTATGTCAATTGATCCACATTGGTTCAGTACATTATTTGGTTGGTATGTTTTTGCCAGTATGATTGTTTCAGGAGTAACAACTATAGCCTTAATAACAATTTATCTTAAATCTAAAGGTTATTTGGAATTTGTAAACGATAGTCATATCCATGATTTAGGAAAATTCATGTTTGGGTTTAGTGTTTTTTGGACCTATTTATGGTTCTCTCAATTTATGCTGATATGGTATTCAAATATCCCTGAAGAAGTTACTTATTTCATGACACGTATTGAGGATTACAATCTTCCCTTTTTTGGAATGGTTGTTATGAACTTTATTTTCCCATTATTAATCTTAATGAATAGTGATTACAAGCGAATTAATTATTTCATCGTAATGGCTGGTATAGTTGTCATTTTAGGACATTATATGGATGTTTATAATATGATAATGCCATCAGCAGTAGGAGATCAATGGTTTATTGGTGTTGCTGAAATAGGAGGCTTTTTGTTTTTCTTAGGATTGTTCATATTTATAGTATTTAGTGAGTTAACAAAAGCTCCTTTATTTGCGAAAGGGGATCCTTTTATGGGTGAAAGTGAGCGTTTTCATTATTAGTAAATTTAATTGAAAAGATAAATGAATGTTATTTTGATATTTTCTGTTCTTGTTTTAATTGCTATAGCATTATGGCAAATAACAAAGATTTTTGAGTTATCTCAAGAGAAGAAAGTTAATACTCAGGTTGCAACGGATAAGGATAATGATTGGAATGGTAAATTAATGTTTGCCTTTCTGATTTTTATTTATGCTCTTACACTCTATTCCTTTTGGGCTTATGGCGATGTTTTATTGCCTGAAGCAGCATCAGAGCATGGAGGTGATTATGATCAATTAATGTGGATTTCTTTCGCATTAATCTTTTTTGTTCAAACCGTTACTCAAGCATTATTATATTATTTTTCATACAAGTATCGTGGTGAGAAAGGTAAAAAAGCATTGTTTTATGCTGACAATGATAAACTTGAAATGTTATGGACAATCATTCCTGTAATTACATTAGCAGGGTTGATTTTATATGGACTCTATACATGGACGGACATCATGACGGTTGAAGAAAATGATGAAGCTCTTGTGGTTGAGTTATATGCACAGCAGTTTAATTGGAAAGCGCGCTATGCAGGAGAAGACGGTGTTTTGGGTGATGCTAACGTTCGTTTTTTGCAAGATTTTGATGGTAAGAATCTTGTAGGTATTGACGCAACAGATCCTAACGGATTTGATGATGTTGTAGTCCAAGAACTTCACCTACCCGTGGGAAGAGAAGTTATTTTTAAAATGCGTTCTCAAGATGTTCTTCACTCCGCATTCATGCCGCACTTTAGAGCACAAATGAACTGTGTGCCAGGAATGATCACCGAATTCGCTTATACTCCTAAAACCACTACGGAGGCTATGCGTCAAAATCCAGAGATGGTAGCTAAGGTTAAGAAAATAAACAAAATTAGAGTAGAAAAAAGTAAGGATTTAGTAGCAAGTGGTGATACTGCTTTAGACCCTTATGAATTTGATTACCTATTACTTTGCAATAAGGTATGCGGTGCTTCTCACTATAATATGCAAATGAAAATAATTGTAGAATCACAGAAAGAGTATAATCAATGGATGGAACAACAACAAACTTTTGCCGAATTTATTCAATAGATAAATATTTAAAATAATAGATATGTCAACAGCAGCACAAGTTCATGAACAGGATCACGAACATCATCACAAAGAAACTTTTGTAACAAAATACATTTTTAGTCAAGATCATAAAATGATCTCTAAGCAGTATTTAATTACTGGTTTATTCATGGGTATCATTGGAATTGCAATGTCTCTATTATTTAGGCTTCAATTAGCATGGCCAGAGCAACCTTTTGGAATTTTTGAAGTTCTTTTAGGAAAATGGGCTCCTGACGGGGTAATGGATCCTAATGTTTATTTAGCACTGGTTACGATTCATGGAACTATTATGGTCTTTTTTGTATTGACTGCAGGACTTAGTGGAACCTTCAGTAACTTATTAATTCCCCTACAAATTGGAGCACGTGATATGGCTTCAGGTTTATTAAACATGATTTCATTTTGGTTGTTTTTCCTCTCTAGTGTTATCATGATTTTCTCTCTTTTTGTTGAGGCAGGACCTGCAGCAGCAGGTTGGACTGTTTACCCACCCCTTAGTGCTTTACCGCAGGCACAGCCTGGTTCTGGAACTGGAATGACCCTTTGGTTAGTTTCAATGGCAATTTTTGTAGCTTCTTCTTTACTAGGATCTCTTAATTATATAGTTACAGTAATTAACTTAAGAACCAAGGGAATGAGCATGACACGTCTTCCTTTGACCATTTGGGCATTTTTTGTAACAGCTATTATTGGTGTGGTATCATTCCCAGTATTATTATCAGCGGCCTTATTACTGATAATGGATCGTAGCTTTGGAACATCATTCTTCCTTTCAGATATTTTCATTCAAGGAGAAGTATTACATTATCAAGGAGGTTCACCTGTTTTGTATGAACACCTATTTTGGTTTTTAGGACATCCTGAGGTATACATTGTATTGCTACCTGCACTGGGGATTACATCAGAAATTATTGCAACGAATGCACGAAAGCCAATTTTCGGATACCGAGCAATGGTAGCCTCTATTTTGGCAATTGCATTCCTTTCAACTATTGTGTGGGGACACCACATGTTTATTTCAGGAATGAATCCATTTTTAGGTTCAGTATTTACTTTTACGACACTTTTAATTGCAATTCCATCTGCAGTAAAGGCCTTTAATTATATTACAACCCTTTGGAAGGGTAATTTGCAATTAAACCCTGCAATGCTATTCTCAATTGGGTTAGTTTCTACTTTTATTACAGGAGGTTTGACGGGAATTATTCTTGGCGATAGCACCTTAGATATTAATGTTCATGACACTTATTTTGTAGTAGCTCACTTCCACTTGGTAATGGGTATTTCTGCTTTATATGGATTGTTTGCTGGGGTTTATCACTGGTTTCCAAAAATGTTTGGCCGTATGATGAATAAAAACTTAGGATATTTTCATTTCTGGGTAACAGCTGTTTGTGCCTATGGTGTGTTTTTCCCAATGCACTTTATTGGGATGGCAGGTCTTCCAAGACGTTATTATACAAATACAGCATTCCCATACTTTGATGACCTTGCTGATATAAATGTATTGATTACAGTATTTGCTTTAGTTGCTGGTGCTGCACAACTCGTTTTTTTATACAACTTTATATCTAGCATGTTTTATGGAAAAGAAGCTGAACAAAATCCTTGGAAATCAAATACACTCGAATGGACAGCACCTGTAGAGCATATGCATGGTAACTGGCCAGGAGAAATTCCTCACGTTTACCGATGGGCCTATGACTATTCCAAGCCTGGAGCTGATGATGATTTTATACCGCAACACATTCCCTTAAAACAAGGTGAAGAAGAATTACAGCATTAATATTTAAAGAGATATTAATATGAAAGAGGCCTTAGGGCCTCTTTTTTATTTTGTTCCTTTATATTTGTAAAGATGAATGAAAATTTAGATCCCGATAAAGAACGTTTTACACCTGAAGAACAAGACCATGACAGGGCTTTAAGACCCCTAAGTTTTGATGATTTTGCAGGACAAGATTCTATTCTAGAAAATTTAAAGGTTTTTGTTGAAGCTGCAAAACAAAGAGATGAAGCCCTAGACCATACTTTATTTCATGGTCCTCCAGGATTGGGAAAAACTACCCTTGCCCATATCTTAGCGAATGAATTACAAGTAGGTATTAAGCTGACTTCGGGACCTGTTTTAGATAAACCCGGAGATCTAGCAGGCTTGTTAACAAACCTTCAGCCTCGGGATATTTTATTTATTGATGAAATTCACCGTTTGTCTCCCATTGTTGAGGAATATCTTTATTCTGCTATGGAAGATTATAAAATTGATATTATGATTGAATCTGGCCCTAATGCTCGCTCGGTACAGATTAATCTTGAGCCCTTTACCCTTGTTGGGGCAACAACTCGCTCAGGCTTATTAACCGCACCCATGAGAGCTCGTTTTGGGATAAGTAATCGACTTGAGTATTATTCTACAGAGTTACTTTCAACAATTGTTCAAAGAAGTTCTGAAATTTTAACAGTTCCTATTGATCCAGAAGCAGCAATTGAAATTGCAGGGAGAAGTAGAGGAACGCCAAGAATTTCAAACGCTTTATTGCGTCGTGTTCGTGATTTTGCCCAAATAAAAGGGAACGGCTCTGTAAACATGGAAATTACTCAATATGCGCTCAAAGCATTGCAAGTTGATGCACATGGACTGGATGAAATGGATAATAAAATATTAACTACTTTAATTGACAAATTTAAAGGAGGTCCAGTGGGAATTACCACCTTATCTACAGCTGTTTCTGAAAATGCAGAGACCATAGAAGAAGTGTATGAGCCCTTCCTAATTCAACAAGGTTTTATTGTTAGAACTCCACGAGGAAGAGAAGTTACTGAACTAGCCTATAAACACCTGGGAAGAATTAAGGCAAACCAAGGGGGACTTTTTTAGCGACTAAAGTATCATCATGCTTGATAAGAAAAGTTACTATTCAGAAAGTATTAAAAGTAAGGCCAAAGCTCTAGGCTTTTTATCTTGTGGTATCTCAAAAGCAGATTTTTTGGAAGAAGAAGCTCCTCGTTTAGAACAATGGCTTAGTCAAAATTACCATGGAGAAATGGCCTATATGGCAAATCATTTTGATAAACGACTAGATCCAAGAGTTTTAGTGCCAGGTGCAAAAAGCGTGGTGTCCTTATTGCTTAATTATCATTCCAAAGAAAAACAAACCGATGTTGAGGCTCCAAAAATAGCTTCCTATGCTTTTGGTGACGATTATCACAAAGTTATAAAGGATAAATTAAAGCAACTGATGAGTTTTATTCATCAGGAAATAGGGGAGGTACAAGGACGAGTTTTTGTGGACTCTGCTCCAGTGATGGATAAGGCATGGGCTGCTAAAAGCGGATTGGGATGGATAGGTAAAAACACTAATTTAATCTCAAAAAAAGCAGGTTCTTTCTTCTTTATTGCAGAATTGATTCTTGATCTCGAATTAGAACACGATCTTCCAGCAACTGATCATTGTGGAAGTTGTACAGCCTGTATAGATGCTTGTCCGACGGATGCCTTACTTGCACCCTATCAAATTGATGGAAGTAAGTGTATTTCATATGTCACCATTGAGTTGAAAAATGAAATTCCAACTGATTTTCAAGGTAAAATGGATAATTGGGCTTTCGGCTGTGATGTTTGCCAAACCGTTTGTCCCTGGAATCGTTTTGCAACTCCTCATAGCGAACCAGCATTTAATCCTCCAGATGAATTGCTTTCTCTTTCTAAAAACGAGTGGGAGGAAATGACCCAAGAAGTTTTTTCTGTAATCTTTAAGAATAGTGCGATCAAACGCACAAAATATGAAGGTTTAAAGCGTAATATTAAGTTTTTATCTACCTAAAAGTTCTTTCAGATTGAAGATGCTCTTTCTATTAATTCAGCTTCAATTTCTTCTCTTTTAAAAGAGCTTATCTTTTTTTGTTTTAATTCAGCTTGTTCTTCTAAGAATAAGCGCATTATTTTTTCAGCCATTAAAGAAAGGTTTTGTTTTATTGAGCTTAGTTCTGGACTAAAAAAGGTTCCAATCTCTGAATTTTCTTGTCCAATAAAACAAATGTCGTTGGGTATATTAGACCCATTTTCTTTGTAAAACATCATTGCACCATGAGCCAGGGGATCATTGTAAGAAATAAAACCGTCTATTTGAATGCCGCTATTAAATAATTCTTTGGCAATACGATACCCTTCAGACAAAGTACCCTGCTTAGATACTACAATTCTTTGATTATCAATCGATATTTTATTTACTTCATGGGCTTCTCTAAAGCCAATAAATTGATTAATTGAATTTTGTGAGATCAAACTTTTTCTAATAAAAGCAATTTTGCTATTCCCCTTATTGATCAAATATTCGGTTACTCGCTTGATTATTGCTCTGTCATTGAACACCACTTTATTACAAGAAATTACTTTGGAGGTATTACTAAATGTAATTAAAGAACTACTGCTAGACATGACTTTTGTTAAATAATCGGTACTGGTCGTGTTTTTAGTTAAGGAAATAAAAATCCCATCAACTTTTTGGCGCATTAGGCGTTCTAAATTTTCACCCTCTACTTGCTCTGATTCTGCAGAATTTAACACGATAGGCAAGTATCCATTTTTAGTTATTCTAACAATTAGAGATGCTACAAGTTCGCTATAGAAATTTGTATTTAAATTAGGAACAACGATTCCGATGAGTTTCGTTTTTTTAGTTCTTAAAAAAGAGGCGTGAATATTTGGTTCATAGCCAATTTTTTCAGCATAATCTTTCACTTTTTTTTTAGTTTCACTACCAATATCAGAATAGTCATTCATTGCTTTAGACACGGTAGTAGTCGAAATTTCTAATGCTTTAGCAATATCTTTAATGGTGATTTTCATAATTATTTTATTTTCATCAATTTGATTCATTTAAGAATGTTTTTATCACTAATTAACGAGAATTAGAGATGAGAAAACACCTAACTAAATCGATTTCGTATACAATATTAAGCATTTTTAACAAAACGTTAAGATTAATCGGAAAACAATCATTAAAATTGCTAACTNAATAATTAACTAATAACTTAAACTAACTTAAATGAAAAAAGAGTTCTTAAAAAAATTCCTGTATATGTTTGCATTTTTGCTTTCTGCGGGGATTTATGCACAAAATGTTACTGGAACGGTAACTAGTGACGACGGCCCATTACCGGGAGCTACTATTCTGGTAAAAGGAACAAATAATTTTGCCACAACAGATTTTGATGGTAATTTCTCAGTAGAAGCAGCTCAAGGCGATATGCTTGTTGTTTCTTTCGTGGGATATACTACTCAAGAAGTTTCTGTAGATGGTGATCAAATCACTATAACTCTTGCTCTTGGTAATCTATTAGAAGAAGTTATTGTAACTACTGGTTACGGTACACAGTCCAAAAGAGAGATTACAGGTGCTGTAACAACTGTCGATGCGGATGAGCTTCTTGCTGTTCCCGCAACTACTTTTGCTCAACAACTTCAAGGTCGTGCAGCAGGTGTTACTATTATTAATGACGCAACACCGGGTGGAGAATCTACTGTTCGTATTCGTGGATTTGCTACCGTTGGTAATAACAATCCATTATATGTAATTGATGGAGTTCCTACACAATCTCAAGGAAATTTAAATCCTAACGATATCGAAACACTACAAATATTGAAAGATGCTTCTGCATCTTCCATATATGGTGCTCGTGCATCAAACGGTGTAGTTATTATCACAACTAAAAAAGGTAAACAAGGAGATGGAAACATTTCTTATAGTACTTACTACGGGTTCCAAAACACTGGACAAGATGTTGATGCAATGAATGCTGCAGATCTTGGAGAGTATCTTTACCTTGCAGATTATTATGCTGGTAAAACACCATCTCACGGTCAGTATGGTTTTTCAGGAACTCCTGAAAACCCTGGAGTTAGTATTCCTAAATATGTTTTCCCTAGTGGAGCAAATACAGTGGATGAGAATTTATACTCATTAACTCCTGCAAACATATATGCGATTACTAGATCTGCCGACACTAACTGGTGGAATGAGGTAACACAATCAAATGCTCCTATTTTGAATCATCAGATTCAAGCTAGTGGTGCGAATGATAGTTCTCAGTATGCATTTACTGCAAGTTATTTTTCTCAAGATTCTCCAGTAAGATTTGTTGGTTATGAAAGAGCTTCTATTCGTTTGAACTCTTCAACAAAGACTTTAGGAGGTCGCTTAAAGGTTGGTGAAAACTTCACTCTTTCTTTAGATAATCGTAAAGGTGGTTATAATAATAATGGAGAGCAAAATGCGGTTTCTGTGTCTTACAAGCACCACCCGTTACTTCCTATATATGATATTTCAGGACCTGAAGGAAATCAATATGGTGGTTTTGCTGGATCTCGTGGTTTAAACTTAGGTAACAACTACAATCCATACGCTACCCTATCTAGAAATCAAGATGACAGAAGCAAACGTTTTAGAGCGTTTGGTAATGTTTATGCTGAAGCAAAAATTTTAGATAAAGTTTCAGCTAAATCAAGTTTTGGTTTTGATGTAATTGGTAGAAGAGGTATGTATATTGGACGACCTCAACCAGAATATGTAGAAGGAAACTTCGTGAATAGTTCATCTGCTGTATTCCAGCAGTCATATCAGTGGACATTCACCAATACTGTTGCCTATAAAGAAACATTTAATGACATTCACAAAGTTGAAGCTTTAGTAGGTGTTGAAGCACTTGAATCTTTTGGTGAAATATTTGGAGCTGGAAGACAAGGTTTTCCTTTTCAAACAACAGAAATTATTAGTTATTTAAATGCTGGTAACCAAGGAACTTCTAGTAACTACGGTAATTCTCAAATTGATTATGCTTTGTGGTCTCAGTTTGCAAAGTTTAACTACGGTTATGGAGATAAGTATTTAGCTCAGTTAGTAGTTCGTAATGATGCTTCCTCTAGATTTAAAGCAGCTACTTCTAGTGCAGTTTTCCCTTCTTTTAGTTTAGGATGGAGGATTTCTGAAGAAGACTTCTTTAGCGGACTATCATTTATTGATGACCTTAAATTCAGATATGGATGGGGTAGAACAGGTAACCAAGAAATTGGAGATTACAATGCTTATACAGCTTTTCAATCTACTTCTTTTAACTCTTCTTATCCTATTGATGGTAGTGATGGTGCTGCAACTCCAGGGTTTAACGCATCTCAATATGGTAACCCTAATGCAAAATGGGAGACAACAACCTCTAGTAACTTTGGTTTAGATGCTCTTATGTTAGATCGTAAATTAAGCGTTGAGTTTGATTTATGGAGTAGAAGCACAACAGACCTTTTATTAAACGTTCCAATTGCATACTCAGCTGGTGACGGTGGAGCTCCTGCACTTAACGTTGGTGAGATGTTAAATAGTGGTTTTGATTTAGGATTAAGCTACAGTGACCAAAAAGGTGACTTCGGTTATTCTATTGGAGCTAATATTTCTCAATACAAAAATGAGATCATTCAGTTAGATGAGTTTGACACTCCTATTTTTGGATATAACTCTCGTGTACCTGCAATGACTATTACTCAAGTAGGTCAACCAATCTCTATGTTCTACGGATTTGAAACACAAGGTATTTTTCAATCGGATGCTGAAGCAGCTGCATGGCCTTCATATGGCGCATATAACGCCGCTGGTAAATTCAAAATTACAGATGTTAATGGTGATGGTCAAATCACAGATGATGACCGTACTATAATTGGTAATCCTCACCCAGACTTCGTATATGGTATTAATTTAAACTTGTCATACAAGAACTTAAACTTAAACGTATTTGGAAATGGATCACAAGGAAACGATATATATAACTATGTACGTTATTTTGCTGACTTTAACACCTTCCAAGGTAACCGCTCAAATAGAGCATTAAATGATGCATGGCAGCCTAGTAATCCATCAGCACCAAGAAGCTCGTGGATCGCAGCTAATCCAAATGCAACATCACCTATAATGGATGCAAATGACCAGGTAAGTAGTAGAACTTCTTCCTACTTAATTGAAGATGGTTCATACTTTAGATTGAAAAACATTCAATTAACTTACACATTTGGTGATTCAATCAATAATGTTTTAGGTATTTCAGGAGGTAACATTTATCTTCAGGGACAAAACTTATTGACTATAACTGACTATACAGGTTTAAACCCTGAGATCCAAACAGGAGCAGATACAACATTAGGTTTTGACGGAGGTTACATGCCAGTGTCAAAAACTATAATTGTAGGATTAAACCTTAACTTATTTTAATAATAACAAATCAAGAAAAATGAAAAAACTTAAATATTTATTAATCGCAACAATTGGAATCTTTGCCATCACAGTTAGCTGTAGTGATGAGTTTCTCTTGAAAGAGCCTCAAGGTTCTATTGCAGGTCCTTCACTAGCTAACGCCTCTGGTGTTGAAGGTAAATTAATCGCTGCATACCGTACCCTTTCAGGTCAAGGTATGAATGGTGGAGGAACATGGTACTACGATATCCACGGATGGATATTTGGAGGAATTGCTTCTGACAACGCTCTTAAAGGAACTGATGCAGGTGACCAGCCTGAGCATTCTTTTATCGAACAATATGACTTTACAAATTTTAATGTACATATTCAAGATAAGTGGAGATCAGTATACTGGGGAATGTCTAGAGCAAACGATGTTATAGATAGTGCAAACAGTGAGGATGTTACTGATTTATCTGCTTCTAGAAAAGCTGAAATCATTGCTGAAGCACAGTTTTTAAGAGGTTTTCACGCTTTAGAAGCGCAAAAACACTTCCGTAATCCTTCTTATGTAGATGATGCTTCATACGACTTAAATGACGTTGAAAGTTCTAAAGTTGCTAACTCTGGACCAATTTGGGATCAGATTAGAGCTGACTTTACTGCTGCAGCTGCGGGTCTTCCTGCAGTTCAAGCTGAGGTTGGTAGAGCTACTAGCTGGGCAGCTAAAGCATTTTTAGCTAAAACGCACATGTATTCTGGAGACGCAGCACTTATTGCAGCTGCTATCCCAGTAATGGAGGATATCGTAAATAATGGGCCATTTGACTTAGCTCCTGCCTTTGCTGAAAATCATCTTGTTGCTACGAATAATAACTCAGAGTCTATCTTTGAAATTCAGTATGCAGTTTCTAGTGGTGATGATAATAACGGTAACAAAGGAGTTGGTCTTGCACATCCATATATTTCTCCTTGGGGATGTTGTGGATTCTATCAAGCGCCTCAGGATTTAATTAATTTCTTCCAGACTGATGCTAATGGATTACCTCTATTAGATGGTTCATGGCAATCAAAGAATATCACTAATCCAACAGGACCTATTTCAACGTGGGATAATGTTGATCCAAATGGTATTGGTATGCCTATTGGAGATCCTCAAGTAGATCCCCGTTTAGATCACACTGTTGGACGTCCAAATGTTTTATACAAAGATTTCCACATCATGCAAGTAGATTACGTTCGTGATATTACTTATGCTGGTCCTTATTGGTCTAAAAAGCATGTTGCTGAAAAAGCTGGCTTTGGAGTTGGTGGCTGGGGTAATATCTCTGCAAACAACTACCGTATCATGCGTCTTGG
>JGI20160J14292_10000640_pt1 | contig 31240 bp, 30 predicted proteins | sample COG_10_FD_14292 | JGI IMG/M metagenome (IMG submission 14292) | reverse complement strand
TACAGATGTCACGACCACGACGGAGACCGATACCACGACGGGGACAGACACCACGACGGAGACCGATACAACCGGAACTTCCAACGACGATATTGTTGAAATCCTTGAGAGCCTTACGCCCAATACAACAAATACGACTACCAACGTGACTTCTCTGCCAGATGATTATCTTACAGAAGAAGACCTGGAGCGGTATTTAGCTAACCTAGATTTAGGCTCGAATGCTTATGACCCAGCAGCGTTTCTGAATGCGTACGGCTTTGCGTTGAACGGCATCCAAGACAATCTCATCGCATCTACAGCGCCGTCTAACGGTTTGTTCACACGTCGCGCGGTCAGGGATCGGGACACCGGAGAGATACGATATGTCAACGTACCGATTGGTGCGGGTGCCACCAGTGGCAATGATGGTGCGAGCCAGTTCCGCATTGATCGACGCAACGGCTTCGCGTCTATGGTTTAGGAGACTTAAAAATGCTCGATCTCATAATGGGTGGAATTTCAGCGTTTAACGCTATCAAGTCCAACAGCAGGGCTAATGAAGCAAGCGCCCAGCAAGGGGCGTTGACTGCTGCTGAAATTGCTCGCAACGAAAAGATTATGGAACTTTACGCGCAAGGTTCCAGCGAAATGCAAAACGCCATGAAGGGCGCTTTGGATGAGGCCGGATCGTTTGCAGAGATTACGCCAGAAAATTTTGTTGCTCTTAGGAACTATTTTACTTCTGAACGTAAGCAAGAGGATTTGCAGAACGAGAACGATGTTTACGAGGCAGACAACAGGGCGCGTGAGTTTGGCGCGAGCACCTTCGACATGGCTCCTGACGTTGATCGGGTGGCCCAAAAATTTATTGACGCTCGCATGGCGAATGCAAGCCGTGCTGTAGATGAAACTATGTCTCGCGGGCAAGCTGACTTGTACGCACGGGGAATGGATAACAGTACGCTTGAGGTACAGCTACGCAAGGGCGCTGCTGACTTGAAGGCACAGGCTTATAACCAGGCTCTTTTAGACGGTACGAACGATGCGCTTACGTACGTTAAGGGCGTACAAGACGTTAGCGGCAATGAACAGATTATGGATATGTCTGAGCGGCGCTTTGGCCAAGACCTCATTAAGAACTACATGAGTATGCCGACTGATACTGCGCTGCAAGATTATCAGAACGCGAACACTACTATGAACAATCAGAGCGCCATGTACACGGACTACGCCTCAACTATGGGTAACTTAGCGGCAGCTCCGTCTAAGTTTGCTGCTGATGGTCAAACTGCCGCTGGGTTTGGCAACGCACTGACCAGCGCACAAAATATATCCACGCGCATGAACAACAACGCAAACGATGCGGGTGGAACATTTGGAACATGGTACGACAGGCTCACAGGCTACAACGACCGCACCCCAGTAAGTTAAGGAGGCACTAAGTGCTTAGATTAGGTAAGTTTACTGAGGCCATCGAACGTGGTGATGAGCGTCGAAGCTCTCTTCGTAAAGAAAACGCACAGATGTACGCGGATTTCGTACGGGACAACCCTGGTGCGTCCGTGGAGGAGCGTACGGATTACGCTCAAACCCTGATTAACGACACGGGTGTTGGCAACAAAGGCTTGCCTACTAGGGCGTCCATGAAAAGGTCTGTAGATAAGTACAAGAAAGCGGAAGCGGCAAAGGCGGCTAGTGCTGCAAGAGCGGCGGAAAATCGCAAGCAAGCTGGTATTCGGCAAAGGCTTACAGACGTAAACACTATTATCTCAAACGCTGCCGCTTTGGGCGAAGATGAGGAATACGTAAAGGGACTTTTGACAGAGTTCGGATATGACGTTGATGGCGTAGATAACATCATGACACAGGTTAAAGACACGCAATTTCAGGATTGGCAGCAAGATAACTCAGCCGCGATCCAGAACTATTTGAACAACCCCACAAAGGCAGGCTACGATCTTCTATTGTCGAGAGGGACTGGTTATGAGGAGAACATAGCAAGTCTTTTTGAAAGCCAATACAAGAGCAGCGAAGAAAAGCTAAGAAGAAACTTGGTGATTGATTTAGAAGCATTGTCAGACGCTAAAGACGAAGAAGACTATGAAAGACAGCTTCGCATACTCCAAAACAAATATCCTGACGCTGTGTTTTCGCAAGCGGCAAATGAAGTCAATCGCATCAAAGGTCTCTTCGAAGGGAACATGGCAACCAGGGTCGCGGAAGAACTGCGCAAAATGGAAGTCGAGTTGCGTCAGCTATCTAGCACTCCTGGGTTAAGCACCAAAGAATACCAGGACCAGAAGAAAGCAATTTACGCTAAGTATTCTTCAGAAGCTCAGACACAAGCAAAAACTAGCAATGGAGACGCTCAATCTTTAGATGCGAAGACAAATTTTCGCTATGATGATTTGGCCGAAACAGAACAAGCCAACAAAAGAACGAATTGGGACGCGAGTGTAGATGCAAAACTTGTCGCCAAGGTTCTGGAACCTGGCCTTACCGAAGCGGGTTTGAACGCCGAGTTCGCACTGATTGCAGCAGACGCTCAAGAAAAAGGCTATCTCCTACCTGACGGCTGGTCAGAAAAGTACACAACCGTTTTCAATGACAACACTCAAGCGGCAAAAACTAAGAAAGACAACATTCTGGATCAGAAAGTGGATGTGGCTGTAACCGAACAAGCTGACGCGGCTGTTGCAGCGGCGGCTGCTGATACGGACATAGATAAAGTTGTCGCAGACCTAGAAAAGAAACTGACTGCCGATCTGGGTGAAGGTAACGATATAAAACTAACTGAGGCCCAAAAGACAGCCATACAGAGCCAGATAGACTTAGCGAAAGAGCAGATCAAAAAGAACGTCGCTGCGCTTGGAACGGGAATGGAAAATAACTCAGCGGCATATCAGGATGTCTTAAACCGCACTCGTGAGGAGTTCATTAAGGACTTTGCTGAACAACTGGGGACTTCTGACGCGGGTGGTATTGTAAACGCTCAAGAACGCTTCGGTGATATTGCAAGTGAAACCTACGACAACATTGTTGCAGCGGTTCGAGAGCAAGCTAACGCCGAAGAAGAAATTCGTATCGCTAAGTCTGTAAGTGACATGAACGCTGACAGAAGTGATTTCGACGCTGGCAAGGCTAAAGACTTATTTGACGAACGAATGGTAAACCCAGCGGTATATGGAACCGGAGATGCTGAAGATAGAGCTTCTATCGGCGCGGAGATTTCAACAAGTTTGTTCGCACAGGCGCAAACCTTTGCAAATGAAACAGGTATTCCTCTTACCGAAGAAGTTTACACGCGCTTTGTGAACCTCTTGCAAGCAACTGTTGAGAAAACCCACGTTCCAGGTGAGCCTTTCGACAGGGCAATCGTACGAGAAAAATTGCAGTTGGCGGTACAAGAGACTTTTGACACCTCAGAGAACTATGACATTGAAAAGGAAGCCTACGATCGCGCCCTCGTCAAAGCGGGTATCAGAAGGCTTGACGAAGGCGATGACGTGCAACTTACGCTGTTTAAAATAGAGTATGAAAAACTGCGTACGGAACTTGCGACGAAGAAATTTGATAGGTTCGGATCGAGCTTTGCGGATGATGTGGAACGGTCTGTGCCGCTTATCACCGCAAGTGATAATATTGTTACCGAAAACACAGGCGTACTGGACGAGGCAAGTGCATTGGCCGATCAAATGTTGGCTCTGGACGGGCGAGATTTCTTGACCAGTACACTGCCGGAAGCATTAGTTGCGAGCCATTTGGCGCTGAGACCAATTCCAGGCAAACTTGAAATTGCGGCTTACGACTTGAAATCAGAGATACGCCGCCTGACAGCTCTGCAACGTACAGACGTGTATAAAAACAGCGAAAACAAACCCGCTGTTGTCGCGAAGATCGAAGAACTAACCGCCGCATTAACAAAGGTTAGTGACCAAAGCGCAGCAATAGCTGATTTTATGGTACGTTTCGATGAGACCAAGAAAAAAGGTAAGCAAGAAATAGAGACGGACTTGCGGATGTTAGAAGAAGCTCGTGTGGAGATTGCTGCATATATGCAAGAACAGCAGCGAAATTCGATGCTTCTTGGCGGAGCGCGATTTAACAAGGCAGAGTTCTTTAATTTAGAAGTACCACCAGGCTACGAAAACGTAGAGGATTTTGCCAATACCTACGAAGGCCGAGCTTGGAAAGAGTTCCGCGAGAAGGGGCTTTTAAGTTTGCAGTAGGTTAAGTGTAAGGACGACTATTGTGGGTGCTCTGATTTAATCTGACAAAAATCAGGTTAAATGGAGTACCTTGATGTCCGATACTTACTTCGACTGGGATAATGCCGGGTCAGAAAAATCGTCTGTTGCAGATTATACAAACCTTTCTGGTACAGAGTTAATCCAGAACAGGGGCTTTCTTGACGACGTACGCACATACTACGAGGGTAAGGGTCAATCCTTTTCCAACACCTCGGAGATGCTGGACAAATGGTACACAGACCGCCGTTGGAAAGATACGAACTTTGGTTCTGCTGGTAAAGATTTAGCAGAGTACGAGATGGCTGGGTCAAACCAGCAACTCATGACAAGACTATCTAAGGCTTGGAACAATGCTCCTGAGAGGGGATCGTTTCTTGGCCAAGTATGGGACTATGGCACAGCGGCCATACTCGACCCTATCAACCTTATTCCGTACGCGGGTGCAGCTTCCAAGGCAGCTAGAGTTGCGAATGTGGCGCGAGCTGCTGGCGCTACTAAGAAGGCAGCCGTCGGCGCAGCCGTGAAGGCAGGCGCTAAGAGAGGCGCTTTGATTGAAGGTGGGGTTGGTGCAAGCATGGGTGGCGGCATGGATGCAATCCAACAGTCGCGCGAAATACAACAAGGGCTCTCCACAGAATACGACTATGGACGGATTGCTACGTCTGCCGCTATTGAAGGCGCGTTCTCATCGGGTGTTGGTGCCGTGGTTGGCGCTATCGCATCAAGGAAGCCTGCTCAAGAGGGCTTGAAGTGGAGCACATCAAAGCTCGCTTCTGAGATTGATATACAACAGTCTGACATTGCGCGTACGATTGAAGAGGCGGATGCTGTTCTTGCCGACCCATTGCGAGCGCCGGACCACGCCGACGCAACTGAAGCAAAGGGCAACGCTCAGTTAGAAACAGCAAAAATCAATGCTCACATCGCGCAGATAGATCGCCTCGATGCGGAAGCTGAAAGCATGGCAAGCCGGATCGCGGCTGAAGGTGGTGATACCCCAGAAAACAGATCGTCTTTCGATGAAAAGATTGCTGCCTACAACGATGCTATTAACTCTACTGAAATCCCTGACATTCCTCTTGGTAAGGTTGAAGCGGATAGTGCGGCTCCGGCTGTCAACAAAACCACATCCGAGGTCGTAGCCCAAGCGGAAGCTGAACAAGCGGCAAACAACGCGGCTCCAGAGGGTGAGGTAAAAAACGCGGCTTCAGAGGGTGAGGGAGACGGTACATCGCCTACTGGGGAAGAAGAAAAAGCCTCAGATCAAGAGGCGGAACCAGAGCCAGAAGTAAAAGTAGAAGCAAAGCCAGACGTAGAGGTTCTTGAAGTCCCTAAGATCAAGGGCGTTAAGTACAAGTACGACGTAAAGAAAGACGAGGCTTTGCAGAAAGGTCTCGGCACAAATTTGCAGACCCACAAAAATAAGGTCGCAAAGAACAATGAAAAGAATGGCACTGACCTTGTGCCTTTAACTCAGGCTGATCTAGATAAGATTGTTGCATCTACTCCTAAAGGTACGAAAGACGGCAATCTTGCGCCAGCGGGCAGAAAGGCAATCCGTCGATACATCGCGGCTCGTGAGGGACGGGTGGTCACTACAAGGCAGAAGGCAAAGAACGCTACGGCTGACGCTAAAGTAGATGACAGTAGCTTTGCTGATCCAGAAGTTGCTCGTATCGCACAGGAAAAAGAAACCTTTGCTAAGGAGCAAGAGGTAGCACTTGAAGCTGAAGTGCAAGGTTTGGCTGAGAAAGCTAACGAGAAATTTAGAGAGATCGTTGAGCTCGCTGGAATGAACCAGACCCGTATAAATTCGGTGTTCAATGGCAAAGTCAAAGAGATGGATAAGGATACGGCTGCTGCCGTACGCCGACGGATTGAAGATTACAAAACAAACGTCATTCCTGTAGTCGAGAAACTTAAATCTGCTGAGAAAGTCAAAGCCCTTCGGGTAGAAGAGGCAGCTCATAACAAGCGCATGTACGACAACGATATGAAATTTACCGTTAGTCGTAGCGCAGACAGCACTCGGAAGGCCACACAAGAGCTAGAAAACAACCCTGTCGCGGGCAAGACTTTCAGCAAATCTACTGACAAACGTACTGGCGAAACTATTGAGACCAGCAAAGTCAGCAGCATAGTAAAGCCTGCACAAGTAACCTTCGACGACGGCAGTTCTTTGACCGAAGGCGCAGGCGCATTGCGCCGTGAGAACGAAACTCTATTAGAGGCACAATCTACTGCTGAAATGGATGTCGCACAGGGTAAAAACCGAGCTGTGTATTCTTTCCCTGCTCGTGCTGGAATGCAGCTTCTCGGAGTTAAGGGCGTAGGTCGTGGACGGCGCGGTGTAGCAACTGAAGGCCAAACTGTTTACGGGGCCATGCTTCACACGGGTAAAGGCGACCCAATCTTTAAGGTTTATGCCACAGAAGAAATGGCTCTCGAACGCCTTGGCTTGAAGAAAAGTGGTGATATCGGGATTGATACTTCCAAAATCACACCAGCAAAGACCGCTGAAGAATACGAAAAGATTGTAGATAAAGCATACGACAAGTTTGAAAAAACTGGTAGCGAAGCTGAACTTAAAGAAGACCTTTCCGTAGCTAAAGCACAAGGCCGCGAAGGGGGTATTGATGTCGATCCAGAACCCAAGGTCGTTGTTAAAGACGGCAAGGGCAATGTGGTTAAAACTGATATCCCAGATGCGCCTTCTACTCGTAACGGAAAGGTTCTCGTACTTCTTCCACGCACTACAGAGGTCGCTCCTCGTGTAATATCCAAGTCTCAAATGGCCGATCAAGCCTCGGTTAAGGCACTCCTGGGTGGGAAGCCTCTGTCGTTGTTCCGCATCGGGTATGTACCCGCTGAGATAAATGGCAAGTCAGCCCAAAGCCAAGCGACCAAACGTAACTTGATCCGCGATAATTTCGAGCCTCTGGACGAAGCAAACTCATTTGAGTTCGTACCATCGGCAGAGCCGGAAATAGAAATGCCTGCTCGCCCACTTACTCTGTCGGAGACTGATAATACGGTCATAGATATGGCGGCTCTTGCGTCTGATAAAGAAGGCAAAGATATCGCTCAGTTCTTGTTCGCGGGCGATAAGTTGGCGAACGAAACCATGATGGACGACATGATCGCTCCTGACTTTGATGGCTTCCTACAGTCCAAGCCGACCCTTTCACGTTTGAAGGCAACTCTCGATGTGCTTGAGCGAGCCGACTTTGTGATGTCGCAACCGATTGGCGGCAAAGAAATAGAAATTCCAGTTGGCTTTAGAATTAAGGCGATCAAAGCGTTCTATGCGACACTAGCAAAAGAAGCACCACACGGTGTTAAACTCGAAAACGTAGACATCGAGGCGTCTGTTGCTTCGCTTCAGAATGTGATGTCTGGTGTCGGTGAAAAGATTTCTGGGCAGATCGAAGCGTTGCTACGTGCAGCAGTCCCAGCGGATACCGCACCAATGTTCACCACTCCGTCAGACGGTGGTTCTGCTGGAAGTTTTTATACGTACGGTCCAAAAGGCTCATCCTTCAACAAGATCACTCTTGATATGAATGAGTTTGACAAGGACGGTACGCGCACAGGCGTCTCTGGGTCATTCACGGTAATGCACGAATTAGCTCACTGGGCGTATGAGAACATCATGCCTTATGATTTGAAGGCTGAGTTTTGGGAAAATGTCAGCCAATACTACGATCAAACAGGCAAGTTCGATGAGGGCGGCGAAAGCGTAATCGGTGGCATGACGAAGCTGGATACGTTCACGCCTTCTGTAGAGGTGGACGGCGTTCGCGTGGGTGTCTCGAACGGCAAGTCAAACCCTCAAGAGTATTTTGCAAACCAATTTGCTCTCTACATGCACCACAAGTTTGAAAGCCCACTCGCAACTAGCAACAAAAATGTTCTTCAAAAAGCGGCTAAGGTGATCCAGAAATTGTGGCAGCACATGACTGGTCGTCACATCATTAACCCTGACATGGAGATATTGTTCGACAAACTTATTACGAACAAGGACGAAGCGTTAAGAGTTCAGTTCACACATGATGTGCAACCATCAACCTCTGTTGGTCGTAACCTACAGCGACGATTTGTGGAAGTTCAGAGCAGCTTGCGAGACTTTGAAGAAGCGATGGAAGGATACCCTACCGATCACAATTCAGAGAAAATGGCCGTAACAGCGCGTAAGCTGTCTGAGACCTTTAATGGTATGTCCATGACTAAACAGACCCAAGGTTACTTGGCTCGCAAGGCAGGCCAGGACGCAGCAAGCCGTGCGGCTCTTGAAGGCGCGACGGGCGTACTAAAGTTGATGTCCAACAAGCAACTTCGTCAAATGCGTATTATCTCTAAGGCGATCAATGAAGCCACCATTCGCACAGAAAGCCGTGTCTCTCAGACAGGTGATGACATGGAAGTGTTCGGCAGCGCCTACCACTCAGAGATGGAAGCGTCACTTGTAGATATTTACAAAACTAAAATGAAAGACTTCTCCGAAGAGTTAATGACTTCGATGAACGATACGTACATGGGTGCAGAATACGGGGATATCCCTGAGATGCGCCTATCGGAAGGTGAGCTTGCTCTCAGAGCGAAGTACAATATCACAGGCGCTCGCTTAGAGAAGAAGAAGAACTTCGAACAAAATATCAAGCGCGAGACTAACCGTCAGCGGCGATCCTTCATCAAGTCTGTTAAGTCTGCGATGTTAGCTTCGGGTAAGGCAAACGCGAAAGACTTTGAAGGCGACATTATTGCAGGCACTAAGGGAAGCGATAGCAACACTTACAATTTGGAAGAGGCTGCACGGGAGTATCAACGTCAAATTGGTGCAGACGGTGCGCCAACTGCGTTCGGTAAAAAGCTCGCACGGCGCGTCCGGCACTTGATTAACACTCAAGTCGAGGACGTGAACTTGACTGAAGAGGAGCAGGCTCTTTATCACACCTGGCAATCAAGGAATGTTGGGAAGGGCGCTAAGGGAATTGCCAACGAAGCGAAGATAGAAGACTTAGCCTTTGCCATTTCTATCACCTTAGATGGCGGTGAGCTGAAAGGGGTTGCTGGCAAGCCAGAGCAAATTCAAAACATTGCACGGCATCTTATTAAGCAACGGTATGAAGCTAAAAAGAAGAAATCTGCTATCAAAAATAGCAAAGTCTCTGATGCGATTGAGATCGAAAAACTGCAAGAGGTTGGTGTTGGCTTTGAAAACGGCATACCTCAAAATTCAAACTTTACTATGCGCAGTTTCTTACGTGGCATCACTCATCGAGCTCAAGATGTGGAGTACAACGCGCGTACACTCACAGCGAGATTGGCCCGATTGGATGCTATTCTTCCGACAGGCGTTGACGATATCACATTCAAGGGCTTCCGAAAGGCTGTACGCCAAGCTGGGGTAAACCTTACTCGTGATGGAGACATTACGCAGGCGGTACGCTTGGTCTCTGAAAGCCTTTACGGGTCGAACGTGGTTTCACAGTCGTCTCGGAACATTGTTTCTAAATACGCTGCTATCATGGGCCGCGAACCAGCGGATGTATTCTCGGAGATTGTAACTGAAGGCGTTGATACGCTTTCACCGAAGACTGAAATGAAAGCTATGCACCGCGCTATGGGCATAGCTGAAGACGCCGAGGCTGTAGAAAACCTTTTCTCCGACATCGAGCTGGATGTAGTAGATGCACTCTCCTACGTCATGAATGGTTTGATAACTTCTGCGCCCGCACGAAACCGTTTCTACGGGATTACGTACGCAGAAGACTTGCTATCGAACGGATCAGCAAGAAATGGCAGCACCCGCTCACGGTACGAGAACAATGTACCGTCTGAGTATGCGAGCGATTATGCACATGAGCTGCTGGACAGCTACTCTCCATCTGCCCGCGCCTCTATTGAGGAGTTCACAGGTGGAAAAGTACGAGTGTTTTACGGAAACGGAAACAGCACTGGGATGCTCGGAAGGGGGGCGTACGTTACAGCTCGTCCAACAAATACCCTTTCTAACATAGCTGACGAGGTAATCGCATCAGCCCCAGAAGCGAACCAAGCTGATGTTGGTGACTATCTACAGGCTCTCATTGATCTTCGTGCAAAAGTAAACGCTGCTAGAATAGACCCACTGTCGTCACCAGAATACTTTGAACGCATGTACGCAATCGACGACGCCTTGTCTCAAGAAATTGGGGCTCTCGGCGCTCGTATGGATGCGAACGTACGTCCCGTATTTATTCGTGACACGACCCCAGCTATCTTTAGTGGCAAGATGAATAGCCTATCGCCAGTCGTGGAAGCTATGAAGTCTCACTATATTGCTAAGATCGCAGAAGGTGTTGACGTAAGGGAGCAAGCCAACAGGCTTAAAGAAATGGCAGGCAACTTCACGCCCGCTGAGATGTTAGATACCCTGACTGAGATCGCTGGAGGAGATCGCAAATTGCGCGAAGCAATGTCAGAGATGGGATATACTTCACTTAACATTGGTTCAGAAAAGTTAGTTCTTAAAAAGAGTGGCGTTCGTGACGTTCGTTCCCAAGCATTCGAAAACGCTACGCCTCTTCTGGGTGAAGATGATGCTGTATCCGCACTGAATGGCGCTATGGGCGTTAAGATTATGACTGGCTCTGACCCTATAAAGGTATTCGAACAGGGAGCTAAAGTTCTTGAGGCTGCTGGCGTCAGCACCAAAAGTCTTGACGGCATGGTCTCGGTGGCACGGGGCAGAGGAATGCCCAGGGAAGCGGCGATTGAGATACGCAAGGAAAACATCTACAACCCTCTTCGTTCCAACTCCAAGATTATGCGCCGCGCTGGCCTGACTTACGCGGCTGACTTCTTCGAACCTGTAGAGGGTGGCGGCGGCCACTTCGAACGTACGAACGCGCAGATGGGCAAGTTCTTAATGCCTATGACACGTTTGCTTAAAGAGCTACCCGACAGCTTGGGCGCTGCCAAAAGATACTGGCAAACAGGACCAGTGATGATGGCAGAGAGCGCATTGGGGGCAACAGGTTTTGCACCGAAGCGTAGAAACACACAGCCAACAAGCCACACGAACATCGTCTCTGCATTGCGAAATGCAGATAAGGTGACAAATTTGGTCGGCAAAGAGCTCGAAACTTACACGCACATTCGGCAGTACCTAGACAACGCCGTGGCTCGGCTTCGCGCTACGGGTAACATGGTTGGTGAGATTAAGGAGAACTACTTCCCGCAAGTTTGGAGGAAAGACCTTATTGAAGCTGATCCTGATACGTTCAAGAGAGGCGTAGCGAAATACTTCATGGTTTCGAATGCTTCCATGCAGGGCTCCAATCCAATGACGCAAATGGAAGCGATGGATCGGGCAAATCGCTTAGTCGATAAGTTGCTTGATGACGATGGCGTATTATCAAGTCCCTCTAGTAGCCTAAAGTCTGCAAGTGGTGGCAGTGAAGACGCTTTAGACTTCTCTCGTATGATGCGACTTCAAGAGTTCCCTGAGTTCTTGTCATTCGACGGACCAGATACTCTTGCGCCGTTCTTGGAAAATGACTTGCTAGTTGCAATGACAAAATACTCAGACAGCATCGAGCATCGCATTGATCTTTCGAACCAGTTCGGGGCCGCAAACCACGGCTTCCATGATTACATGGCGATACAAGCCGATCCTATGCACGGTCGCAAGACTATAGCTAAGTTGCTTTCATCAAATAAAATACTGAAGCAAAACCATTCTCGAATGGGTGGCTCTGGCGAAGGTATGCTTTCTAAAGTGTTTAGCACTGAATACTTTATGGCTCCGATTAAAGATGAGTTTGTTGCGGGCGCTGCTGCTGATGACCTTATTAAGAAAGCTGCATCTGGGGCTTCGGTTGCTGAACTTGAAGCAAACATCATGGGTCTTCTCGATAACAACATGACCAACACGCCCGAAGCCGCGCAGATGCGCAGCAACTTCTCCAAGAGAGCGAAGGCAATCGCTAACGCTCTTGTCGATACGAAGGGTCTCACGGTAGCTACATCGCAAAAGAACGTGAAGCACGCCCAGGGCTTTATGAATGCGGCAATGCGTAAACCCATCGAGGGTATGCACGGCCTGTATTCCTTTAAGGGTGCATCTAAATGGTTACGCGGTGTGAACGCTGTAACGCTACTTAGCTTTACAACACTTACGTCCTTAGCTGACTTGGCGCTGCCGCTCATTCGTACTGGTGATCTCAAGTCTTATTATACTGCTCTCAAGCAATACGCACGAGAACCCGCGTACCGCGAGATGATACGCAACGTCGGTGCGGCTACTGAGAACGCCGTCCACCAACGACTGACAGTTGCGCATGGTGTAGACAGTACGCAGTTTATGACTGGGTTCTTTAACTCTACTTTGCTCACACCCTGGACGGATGCGATGCGTAACGTGGCAGCGGCAGTAAGCTACGAACACGTCAAGGCGCAGCACCGTATTTTGCGGGAAGCTCCTTCGACACGCAAAGGTCGTATTGCTCGTAAGATTTTGCGGCAAGAGGGCTTGGAAGACCTTGTAAACGATATGAACGTGGACTTGGATTTCGTAATGGACAGCCGTGGCACACAAAGCGAGCATCCTCTTAGCGACAAGTTGGCGGCGTCACTTATCAATCTGACTAACCAGATGATCTTTACGCCTAATCCGAATGATCTGCCACTTTGGGGTCAGACACCACTCGGAGCTATTGCATTGCAGTTAAAGTCGTATCCTTTGATGATGCAGCGATTGACAAATACTGTGGTCTCGGAAGCATTTGCAGGCAACTCGCCAACCAATCGAGCAGCTAACTTCACGAAAGCTCTCGTAGGCCAGTCGGACAATAGACTTGGGCCGCTTGGCGCACTTCTCATTGCTGGGCCTGCCGCTGGTGCGGGTACAACGATGTTGAAAGATATCGTTCAAGGGCGAGGCGGTGAAGAAAACCGAGACTTCGCGCTGAGAGAGCGTAAACTTTCCAAGACTTTGACCACAGCTTTTGAGGACAACCCAGATTTAGATCGACAGTTGGGCCTGTATTTCGATGGCATGGTTGCTCTTGGCGGCATGGGCTTTGTGGGTGAGTTGTTCTACGACATCGCACAGAGCAGCGACAATGGCGTATATGGGTCAATGCGATTAGCAGAGACACTAGGTGGGCCAACGGTCGGTTTGTACAACGATGCGGTGACTGTGCTCCAAGGCGGTAGATCAATCTACGATGGCGACGACGCCAACGGACAGAGACGAGCAGCAGCTCGTGAGATCGTCGGAAGAGTTCCAGTCCTCGGTGGGGTTAGCTGGGCCAAGGAACTTGCAGTGGACAACATTGCAGGGGTACGCGGCAAAGCGGGAAGACCCTCGACTTCATCTTCCTTTGGGGGTGGTAGCTTCGGCGGGAGTTTCGGCGGCAGTTACTAAAGATCAAAGGAGATAATCGTGTTTACCCGCGATTATCTCGCTTACCCGTCCACCGTCTATATCGAACCGTTGACCGATCTGATCGCAAGATAAATCTGGCTGTTCGTACGCCAACTCTTTTACGCGTGATACGTGCGCAAAGGTAACGCTGTTGCGATAATTTGATGCGCGTCTAGGCTTGGTGATCTCTCGCGTCATCAATTTTAGAGCCTTGCGTATCGTCTCTTGCTGGTCGTAATTTCGTTCCAGCAGTTCCTCTAAAATTCGCCGTGCTTCGGGTATGTTACTTGCCATTTTGGTTCACCTCTACAGCTTCCCAACCAGCCCCAACGTACCCAGCTATATCGCACCATGTATCGAATTTAGTAGGCGAGGTAGTCATGCGACTTAGCTTTACTGCCATCATGGTCATGGCGACTTGTGCGCAGCTTATTGCTAGGTCTTCTTTTAATACTGGCCTAAGAAGGATGGTCATCATATCCGCAATGTCTTGGAAGTTCTCAGCGGGTTCGCCATACTCTTCATTTCGGTCTGCATTTATAATCTTAATCGCTTCCNTTAATGGAAGGTCGCGTGCTTTAGACATAAGTATGCTTCCCTAATCTGATGGTGTCTATTTCAAGTTGGGTGGCTCGGCATTTCAATTCGACAAGCCGCTCTTTTTCGTGCCGCAATTTCGTACGCGCTCGATGTACGTCATCTGGGTCTACGGTATCGAGAGCGTTAAGGCGTTCGAAAATGCTTTCGATCTCCGCTTCCTTGCGTATGATTTCTTGGCGAACAATGCTCAGTTCGTTTAGGGTGTCCATTAAGTTTTCTCCGTGGGTCTGAACATTTCGTATTTATCGCAGGGCTCGAATGCGTCTCTGTTGGTTAGGGTGCATGTCCACCCACCATCTTTGTTGGCAAAACTTTTAGAGCATTGGTGACAGGCGGGAGTTACGTCTGGGATTTCCCAGCAACTTTTCCTTTTAAAGCACGACTTGCAGTTCCAGCTTTCGGGCTCAGTTGCGCAACGTCCCGCCTGTCCATCAAGCGTAGCCTGTATCTTAATATACATTCCGTCCCATTCTTCTTGATCGAACGAGACGATTTCACAGTGATATTGAGAGTTATTTTTACAATAAGATACAAACAAACTGCGCTCAATTCGCATCATCGCCATCATCATTGTCATCTGGCGATAATATTTCCTATGCGAAACTTTTACACCATAGGAAACAAACTTCTTAAAGTTAGCATCATTCATGCTTTTGATTTCGAGGATCATCGGTCCTGTACCGTCCTCAAAATCTGCGAGCCCATCAGTGTTACATACGACATGCCCACCAAGCCATTCGGCTCGGTGCTGCCTGCCAGTAACTTCATCCTTTTCGTACACCCTCAAGTCAGCTTTGCTCTTCAAGTCTCGAACAACCCAGTCTTCGATCCTGTGTCCCGCAAAGAATATTCTTTTCAGTTGTGGGTCAGGATCAACATCTGGGAACCCGCGTAAGGACAGGGCCATCTGTGCAATGCATTCGGTGCCAGCCATCGACGCGCCAATGTATGATCTTGCTACGCCACGATCTTCAGCAGCGTAACCATCATCAATAGCTTTCAATAGCTTTTCGGCTTGGGGGTGTACTGGGTGCATCAGAACGGAATTTCATCGTCCAGAGGATCGGCGGTTGCTTCCGACGCACCATCTTTTGTCACTGCGGGTGGCATGAAATTATAGTTCACCTTCAAGTTAGTCTTACCATTGTATTCCTCTTCCTTGACGTGGACACCCACGCGCTTGCCTTTAAAGAAGTCTGGTGACGGCGCTATTTTTCCGTCGCCACCACAGATCACAATAAGCTCCTTCAGTTGCTTGAGACCAATCTCTTGCGCTTGCGGAGAGCTACCGTGAAATACATAAATCCATTGGCGAATGCTTCCAGCATCTCCGACGTATGTGAGGTTCAGTGTTGCCGTATTCTTGGCGTCGTTGCGTTCAATAGCCGCTTCGGTAATTTTAGTAACATGCCGACCGACTGGAAGTATCGCTGCAATCTTCTTTACTTCGACACCGGACAGGTCCATGCCCTCTAGTCCTAAAAATTCACTCATTGGTTGTTGCTCCATTTCCATTATATTTTGCGAACTCTGCGTTCGTCATGTAGATACGTTCGATCAAATCAGTTACGTCATCACACTCTTCGAAAGGTGCAAGACGGCGGTGTGGGTCGCGGGTCTTGCCGTGCCATCCATTGACTTGATCTGTGACTAAGTAACGGCGAACCGCCATCTTACCGTTTTGCTCGGACGTTTTCCGCACAAGGCAAAACACATTGTCATAAAGGGCAGGGATAAGTTTCTGCACTTTCTTCTGAACCATCATAGGCCAGTAGTTGTTTACACCATTGTCATCGCTTTCTTCAGCGGCGAGAGCGGTAATAAGAACGTGCATCTTAAGATCACGTACCCACTTCAATGCAGCGGTTATCTTCCGTTCGTAGATACTCCACTTCTCAAACCCGTTCTTCGCATCGGGTCCAAGTTCAAACTCAACATCTGCAAAGCACTTCTGTGAAAGTTCGGTGGCGCTGTCGATAGCAATCCAATTATACCCAGCCTTCTTAAAGTCGTCTGACATTACGAACTGGGTAAGTTGACGAAAGCTGTACTCACCTTCCTTGGGTGTACGATCAAAGGTCGAGAAGGGAAGGTAGTCGCATTCCAAATCTGAGATTGATGACAGGCCACTTTCTCCTGAGAGGATCATGCCTTTGCCAAAGCGCTTTGCGTAATTCGCACATTGGGTTGTCTTTCCAGACCCGTGCATCCCATAAACGAGTGTCTTGGATGCACCCTTCACGCTGATGTCGTTAGTTTTTAGAGGGGTAATATTCATCCTTGCACCTTTATTGTTGCCGCACCACATCCGATTGTGAGCGCCTGTTTTAAAACTTGCTGTACGTTTTCGGGGGCTGCATCCAGCTTCTTACGATCAACCGTAAAGCTCTGTGAAACACAGTCGGGCAGGCCGCTGGCTTCGTAAGTGGACTTGAGCATCTTCTTATCCCAAGTCAGCTTCTCAGGAACGCGAACAATTAGCGTTCTTCCGTCATCCATTTCGATAGACCATTCGCCCACTTCTTCGGGTAGGTCCGAAACAAGAATTTGTTTTATGTAATCCAATTTAATTTTGGAAATTTCTAGTTGCGATAGGCAGTCTGCGTATTGCGCAGCAGCTTCCTTCAATCGCGTATCTTTCGGGGTGACTGGCGTTGGTAGCCAGGTCTCTCCGAAAATTAAGCCGTCGTCCGACATGGTGTGTGATCCTTTGAGATTTAAATTTAAAAGTAAGTTGTGCGTGAGTAGTGTATATGATACGTCGAAAGTTGTTGCAATAGGAAAAAACAATGCACTTTGAAATTGACGAACTTATTCAAGACTTAGGTGGCGCTGCGTACGTGGCGCGTCGGCTCAACATTTGTCGGACCATACCTTACGGCTGGATCAGGCGCGATTTCATTAGTTCCACTTACCTTTCACAAATCAAAACAGTTTGGCCTCGGCTGGACCTGAACAAATATTTCAAAACGGAGTTGATGAATGTCGGAAAATCTAAACGCGGCCCTAGAACTTCTGGATCGAGGGTGGGCGGTAATCCCGATCTTACCAGAGACGAAGAGACCAGCAGTTAAGTGGGGTCACTACTGTGATACCCTCACTCTACCTACAGAAGATGAAGTCACTGAATGGTTTGAGCGTTGGACGGACGCGAGTATAGCTGTGATAACAGGGCCGCTGTCCGGCCTTGTTATAGTAGACTGTGACAACGCCGAGGCGCTTGTGGAAGCTGAACGCCTTGGCATGACGAAAACCCCATTCAAAGTAAGAACTAAAAAGGGCTGGCATTTTTACTTCCAGTTCCCAAAAGGTTCCGAGTGGATAAAGAACAGGGTAGGGGGCGACGGCAATGATGTAGACTGGCCGCGTTGCGACGGTCTGGATTTGCGTGGCTCCAAGGGATACGCCGTTGCTCCACCGTCCAAGAATTACCAATGGGTAATAAGCGAGGGCGCAGACTTAGATGATCTTCCGATCTACACGCCACCGAAAATAACCCCATTAGTACGTGCTAATAATGTCGTTAATCTGAACGAGTGGAAGTTTGAGGGCATGTCGCTCGCAGATGTTAAGTTATCGCAGCCCATATGGGATCGTACGAAAGAACTTGTTGATCGCATTGGTAAGCTGCCAGAGGGCGGGGGCAACGGTAGAGATGATCGCTTGTACAAGTATATCTCTTCTCTTGCGGGTCAGGGGCTTGGCATCGAAGGTCTCACGTCAGGTGCCTTAGAGTTTATGGAAGCATTCTTTCAAAGCAATGTGGAGCAAGGCAAGGTTGCTCAGATGTGTGAACGTGCTCTTGAGAATGAAATTCGCAAGGGCAATCTCCCTATGGACCTAGAGCCAGAAGAGGAAGAGAAGCCAAGAAAGTATAAGCCCATAACGACAGCAGACCTTGATGGCTTACGTGAATACGTAGCGGGTATGGAGTTCTACATAGACCCTATAGTCCCCACCAAAGGTACTATACTTCAAGTTTTCGGATACTCAGGCCACGGCAAGTCTATGTTCGTACGCCACCTATTATACGCAGCAGCAGCGGGCCAACACAGGTTCGGTCCTTTCGACTTAGGAAAGAAGTCTCGCGTACTGTACTTTGATTTCGAGAACAGCCGAGCAAACATAGCCAACTTCCTTGATCGCAGTAAACGCAGCTTCGGTGACGCTGGCGAGGACTTTATGATCTGGGCTCCGTTTCATGACGACAGGTCAATGAACCTCATGACCGAGGAAGGCATTTCTAATTTGCAGTCGTGGATCAAAGCGGTACGCCCCACCCATATTGTGATTGATACGATCAGGAGCGCGTTCCCTGGCCTACAAGAAAACAGTGCGGAACAATGGAGCCACATCAACCAGCTTTGTCTGAAGATGCGCAACGCTGGACTGGCCGTGTGGTTACTACATCATAGTAACAAGCCAAGCGAAGGCACAGCTTCGGGTCGCGAGGCGGGTAGTTCCAATCAGCTTACTGTACTTGAGACCCAGATAAAAATTACGCAAGTGTTCTGGGATAAGGAGACTGCCGAGGTGAAGGCTGGAATATATGATGGTGATATAACCAACTCTCCATTCCCAAGCCTGTCAATGTCACCAGCTATCAGCGACCAAGAACGTCTCGACGTTATGATGCAAGTGCGCTTCGGTAAGGTCAGGGAGTGGTCCGATGCTCACGAGCCGTTTTACAATCTGGCGTTCGCAAGTCACATGACGGATGATACCGTTCGTATCGTATCAGGGAAGACAGCCAAGCAACGGGCTATGACTTTTGCACAGCAATGGGTTGACGCTCATGGAGTGACAAGGCCAGCTCTTTCTGATGTCGAGATATCCAGCCGAGTTGGCCGTCCTGTAAGCACCATTGCTGAATGGACTTCCAAGTTTCGTGATGCAGCTCCAAGCTACATTTCTAACGCTCAATAGAAAAAACCCACGACGTAGTTGATACCTAGCGTCGTGGGAGTTAGCCGTACTAATGTTTGTCTGGGAGGAAGAAACATTCGTGGGACGTACGACAACTTTAGTTTAGCTTTCGTACAAAAAAAATCAAAGGAAATATTCGTAGACTTCCCGTATTCAGAAACGATAAAATCCTGCCTACAGCTTAACGTCTACCTGCTTTCACACCAACTCACGGAGTGAGTAGGTGTTCACTTAGTCGCCTACAGTAAACACGATTTTATCGTCTTTGTCGGAAAAGTCAATAGGTACGCATATATTATTTAACGTCTAAAGTTGTGCTTACGAAACTTACGTGTTAAATACGCTACAAAAGTAGTGTTAGGATCGTACTTTGTCACGTAAGGTACAGCTATCTAAGGACGATTTGTCTTGGTTACAGAGTGAACACAGCAGCAACTCCCATGCTGAGATCGCTGCACGATTGGGCGTGTGCGTAGATACCGCCAAGAGAATTTTAATGAGGGAAAATTTACAATACTTCCCTGGTGCAAAATATCAAACAAAGCCCAAACCAAAAACTTGGACGAGAGGATGCATCGTTTGCGGTAATACTGAGCTCCGCACAATGTACCAGTACAAGTGCGATGCTTGTACTGAAAGGGAAGCCGAGGCTTCTCGACAGTCGATATGCGATGACAGCATTCGAAAACAACCACGCAAACTGGAGATACCGTTCTAATGGGCAACCCACAAAAAGCTAAAGGCGACAAGTACGAAGTCGATCTCGCACACTACTTCAACGACAACGTGTTCAAAGAAGAGCGCTGCCAACGTGCGCCACTTAGCGGCGGCGGAAAGGTAGGTCTTCACGCGGGTGGAGCTGATCTATTGGGCACGCCTTGCGTATTTGTAGAGGCCAAACGGGTAGAGCGCCTTAACGTACGAGACGCGATGCGCCAAGCGGAGCGCAACATCGACCAGACCAGATCATCTGAAGCGCCCGTAGTCATTACGAGAAGGAACCACGAGGCGCTGGAAGATAGTCTTGTCATCATGCGCCTAAAGGACTGGAAGGAAATGTACATTACGTACCTTACTTCTGAAGGTTTCCTGTAGTCGGACGACGTTAAGGTTAAGAAACGATAAACATAAATATCAAACGCAAACTTACTATCACAACTGACTAAATCTGAGGGCTGGTCGCCGTCAAATAGGGTTGAATAGATATGATAGAAGTTCTTGCGTTAGCGGGCGCGGTAACAAAGGTTGCCACCACAATTTCTGCGGCTGTTAAAGCGGGCAAAGACGTTGGCCAGATACTACCTCAGTTTGGAAAGCTGGCAAAGCTAGAAGCTGACATTAGCCTTGCCGAACGAGGACGGCACAAAGGGCCGCTGGGTCGTCTGACTTCTTCGGAAGAAGAGGGCTTTGCCATCGCGACCGCCAAGATAAAACACAAAGAAGCTATGTCAGATTTACGCTCCGCTTGTAGGTTATACGGTCCTCCAGGGATGTGGGATACAGTCGTACGAGAGCAGGCTGCCGCAAGAAAGAGACGTAAGGATGCAATCGAAGCGCAATCAAAAAAAAGAGACAGTATTTTTTGGGCTCTGTCTGTCCTTCTGGGTGTGATAATCTTTGGGTGCGGTGGGGCTTTGTTGCTTTACGGAGCGTCAAAGGTCGCTGAGTTGTAGTGTATCTTACGTAAGCGGGCAGTTCCGCTGGGGCTCCACTGCCTGTATGAATGTAGTCTTTAGGACGACAGTTCTACCCTAAACAACTATGTTCATTATAAATATGACTGATGCGGAATGGTGCTATGAATGAACATATCTATACTCTGATTATAGCGCTTACAGGATCGGCAGGCTTCTGGTCGTTTGTGAATATGTATCAGAAGAATAAAACCAATATTACGAATGAGTATTCCCAGACATTGAAGAGCCAAGTAGACGGACTTGCCAAACGCCTTGACGCTAAGGACGTTAAGATAGAGCAGCTATTGAATGAAATAGCTAACCTTAGATCCGAACTATCGACAGCCAAGGCAAACATAATAAACCTAGAGCAGCTACTTCGCCGTAGTTAATGCCCGTTACATTACACATCGGACGATCTGGTGAGTTCTTCGCCGCCTCTGTACTTGAACAGATGGGTGTCAAGTCGAGCCACATAGACATAACCGATGACGACTTATGGTGCTTGAGTTCCGATGGCGAAATGGTGCGCGTACAGGTTAAGTCCACTCGCAGTATCGCCAAGGAACGCCGATCAGCAACCGATCCAGCTTACCGATTTACCCTGGGACGACAACTCTACAGTTACGACGGTATATATATCTTCGTTGCTTTGGACATCAGAGTTTGCATAGCGCGTCGCTTTCACGGGAAAACACCCAGCACGTTGCGTATCAGGTCTGGAAAATTCACGCAGCAGAACGAGAGAGAAAGTATTGAGAGGGAGTTCTCACTGTGAGAAAGATTAAACGTGTCATCGTACATTGCTCTGCCACTCGACCCGATTGGATGGCCAAGAGTTCTCCGGCGGAACAACTACAAGAAATTCGTAAGTGGCACGTAGACTGCAACGGCTGGTCTGATGTCGGCTATCATGCGTACATCTCTCGCAATGGAGACGTTCTTCAAGCTCGGCCTATCGAGCGTAAAGGTGCTCACACCAAGGGACACAACGCTGACAGCATTGGCGTATGCCTAGCGGGTGGCTTCGGATCATCTTCCGAGGACCGCGCAGTAGACAACTACACTCCCGAACAACTCGCTGCCCTATGGCAGTTCATCAAGGACGCACGCGATGCGTACGGCGATAAGTTAAGCGTACATGGACACAACGAATTTGCGAATAAGGCTTGCCCTGGATTTCCTGTGGCTCGCTGGATGGCAGGCCAGTCAATCCAAGACGCCCGCCCAAAGTCAGCACCGCGCGTAAAGGCTACGCAATCAAAGACAGTCAAAGCCTCTGGCGTATCAATCGCCGCCTCGATGGGCAGCGCAGGCGCTATGTTGTCCGGCCTCGATCAGACCGCACAGTACATAGTGCTCGGCTTTGCTGGCGTATCTATTCTGCTTGGCATCTACGTCATGCGCGAAAGGCTCAAGGCTTGGTCGGAAGGTTGGCACTAAATGTTCGGGATAGGTAAACTTCAAATGTACGGCCTCATGGCAGCGGCCTTTATGCTCGGCCTCATTGGCATCTACTCAGCGGGTGTCGCTCGCGGTCAAGATAAGATCAAACGTAAGATCGACGAGAAGCGCTTGGCCAACATGCGTTCACAAAAGGAAATCACAAATGAAATTGGCGAGCTTGATGAAGATGAGTTGTATCATAGGGGTACTAAGTGGGTGCGCAAAGATTAGCGGAGACACCTACTGTGATATTGCATCGCCCATGTATTTCAACAACGAGAATGTAATCTCATATCTCAGTGAAAATGATAGCGAGCTTTTAAAAGATGTATTGATACATAACGAGACACACCTAAAGGTCTGCGAATAGGGTATTGAAATAAATATCCAGGGCGTCAGATTGGGTGTCATGGAAAAACTTATAACAAAGTACAGTACACAACTATCCCAATTAGAGTACGAGCTTTTTATACTCGACCCCGCCTCTGAACTGCCAAAGGACGTTGAGCAAGCTCGTAATTACTTCATGTCGTCTTACACCAGGCGTTGCTTCGGTGTTCTTCTAATCCGCAACACTCTTGCGGAAGAGCTTGCTCATATTTCAAGTACCGCCAATTTACTTGGTATTAGTCGCAACTCTTCCGAGACCATAGCCAACGATTGCGAAGCTGAAGGTTGGTTACAAAGCGACAGGTCTGTACCAAACTATAGGTATCTTTCTGCGACACCTTTCTTGCTAGAGGTGTGGGCATCATACGCCGAAAGAATGCGCGAGGTGTCAAGTAGGATCAACTTTAGTGACACACACATAGCTATAAAGGCGCTTGGAATTTAGAGCCAGTTTACTTGGCGTTCCTTTTTCTCTTTTGTTATCGCATAGTTAGTAGCTCGTAATCAAAACTCTCTGATCTTTTTGGGGGCTAGTTTACACAACTTAGTTGACAAAGGAGTATCGTTTGTACTACAGGAAAGATATCACTACTAACTTAAGTGGTGTAACCGATAACCAGTATAATCAAACAGAGGACGAACCAGAAATGAGAGATATTAAATTCGAGCTCGCTCGCATGGAGGCAAAGATAGACATTCTTACCACCCTTGTCATGGGACAAGTGGGTGCTTCTAGCGCTACAAATATTCAGCAACCAACCACCGCAAGTGAACATGCGTTGTGCCGATCAATGACGATCAAACAACACGTAACCCTTCAACAACTGATACTTGGTCGATCCAATAAAGAGATTGCTGAAGTCATTAACATTGGTGAGAACACAGTGAAGCTGCACGTACGTGCAGTGTGTAAGAAGGTTGGCTGCAAAACGCGCGGTCAAGCTGCTATGATAATGAGCGAAGTCTTGGACCGCATGGACCCAGAAGAGTATAAAAGATCAAGCGGCGGCTTGCCTATTGATTGGGCGAGAACTCTAGTGAGTAACCAAGCTGACAAATACTCTGCCCTTTACCGAACAGAGGCGTCCTAATGCCATTGTTCAAAGTAAAGAAAAGAAGTGGGGGGAATTTCTACCAAGCCGTCGGGAGCTATCAAGGTGTTCGCGTACGTCATTCACTTGGGACCAGTGATTATGCGCTGGCGCGTGAGATGTGTACGAACTTCGAAGCTGATGTTCTCGCGGGTAGACAGAAGATAGGACAGAGTAGAAGTCTTTCCTCTCAGAACAAATTCAAATCAGTCGCGACAAGATACTTAAAGTCTCCGACCACCGGATCAAGCAAGTCCACACGCGAGTATGTCCTTCGCTTGTCGGACTACTTCGGTGAGTATCAGGTGAACGCCATCGACCTCAACGATATCGAAGAGTATGTCGAAGAGAAGCATGTCAACCGAGGCAATGCTGCGTCAACAATTCGTCGTGACTTGACGCAACTCCAGAGTGTCTTGAGCTATGCGTGTAACCTTGGGCTTCGCGATCCTATCAAGATACGAAAGCCATCGGAAGGCGCACACAAAACTGACACGTTCAGCGACGAAGAGATAGACGCTATCTTTTCTGAGCTATCTCCAGACGTGCGGCGTATCTGTACGTTTCTTCTGCACACTGGTGCTCGACCAATCGAAGCCATGACTTTGCAATATGACAAGGTAGATTGGTCGAACAACACATGCGTCTTGGGTTGCTATAAGGGGAAGGGGGGTGTTCTTCGCGAACGCCGTATGCCTCTTAACCAACAGGCCCAAGATACTATCCCGCGTTCGCACCCACCGCCATCCACGCATGTCTTCATGAATGGTGGCAGGGCTTTCGAAAGCAACAAGCAAATTGGTTATCACTGGCGCAAGGTGACTGACCAACTGGGTATAACGAAGACCCCTTACGCATTGCGCCATACGTTCGCTACGCGCCTCGCGCGTAACGGCATACCACCTAAAGTAATTGCTGACCTCTTAGGCCACTCCGATCTCAAGATGGTTATGCGATACATGAATACAACTTACGAAGACCACAAGGCTGCCGTCATGTCCTTGGCGTGACTGCCACACAACTAAACTACAGTACGAAAGTTATGAATAAAGAAATGAAATTAAGCGTTGCAACCCATTCGGTTCTAAACTACTCCGCTCCTCGGAGACGTGGCCGAGTGGACGAAGGCGCTCCCCTGCTAAGGGTATTTACATCTCCAATTCACAACTTTCGTACTCTGTTTAATACATCCAATCGCATGAGCGGCTGGTTCAATTAACGTCGTGAACCAATAGGTTTGCACACAGAGGCATTTAAATATGAATAATAAGTGGATCAAAGCGATTATCGAAATTGAGAGTGTGACCGTCAATGGTTTCGCCTTTGCGTCGTCAGAATTTGGCAACGTGTTTATCCCAAAAAAAGAAGCTACTCATTATGAAGTACAGGTCGGAGACATATACCACGCAACATTAAGGGAAAATTATCCTGACAAGAAAGACATCTCACCTTATCTGTGCGTACGATTAGACCCTGACCACGAAGAAAGTAAGTTGGTGGACGATGAAATTGAGGAGCTTCCTCAATCACCCCCAATCCCTGCCTATAGCAATGTTGTGCCATTGGTGAACGGCACAGAACTTATCCATGCAGCACACGATCATTTGTTCTTAGTTTTACTAGACCTTCCATCGAGTGAACTGGACGACATGATCTTGGACATACTGCACCACGATCACTACACGTCAATGGACGTGATCTGCTCGATCTTGTCGGTCGATGTTCACAAGGATGTGGAGATACAAGGTGTGCAATTGGCTGCACTCAATCGTGTCGAGGCTGCTATCGAGGTGCTTTACATGACAGGCAAGCTAGTAAAGCTAATGCGCTCGACGGTTGATGATGATGGTCGTGAGAGTGACATCATTAGTTTCACGACAACACAACGCGCCTCAGACGAAACTTGGATGTAAACTTTTTGGGCGGTAGGTTTATGCTTGCCGCCCAAAAGATTATTTATCAGCAATCATTTCGAACGCTCGCGTAATGCGACTGGTTGACGTACTCGCCCCTGCCATTTTGGTACGAACTCTGTCGATCAACTTCTCCTTCCAATCAGCATTCTTCATCGACATGACTAGGCCGAGCACGAGCATATCGCTATCGGACATCTCTTGCGAAAGGCCACACCGTACGTAACCGTCGAAGTCCACGGACAAAGCGGGTGCCTTGTCCGTGACGTACAATCTTTTGCGTACGTATTTTATTTCAGCTTCATTCATTACTTTTCACCTCGCATCCATTTCAGATCGCGTAGCAATTCGGCTTTGTCTTTCATTAGTTTTTGAACCACCTGTTGAAGTCGTGCGATTTCGTTTCGCTGCAATGATATTTTCGACTGCATTTCTTTGCTCATATTATTTCCATCTTCTGTTCGGTGGCATATCCGGCGCGACTTGCTCTTGATAAATTTTGTCTAACCGCATGTACTGCGTAGGGTTTCCTTCGATCACGCGCGGTAGGGCGAAGGTGAATAAAGCCTCGGCAATCTGAGTAAGGTATATTGAGATGGCGCTACGGCTTAGAAAGCCGCTACTGATTTCATCGCCAGTGGTTCGCTCCAAGATATCTCTCACAGTAAATATCTCCCCCACTTCGATATGAGAAAGTATGAGGTTCCATGCTTCGATCCGTTTGATCTCACGCTTTATGTTGTCTCGTTCTACCCGATCTCTACCGTCACCTTTCCACTTAGGTTCAAGAGCCTTGTACCGGCGTTCATCACACGGCAGCTTGGGCCGCCGTCCTTGTCGTGCCATATCGCGTTCGAACTCCAACATAGCCTCACCGAGTACGCTCTCCCCCGATGGGTGGTACGGACGTGGAATACTAACCATTGATCTTGCCTCTCATATTTCTTTTGATGATGTCCATGATGCTCAACATCTCGTCCATCTGGTGTTTCCTTGGGTGGCCCGTGGCCTTAAATTCCATTTTCAAATTCTCTAACTTTACTTCTATGCGTTTGATCGCATTCATTGTCTGCTCGTGTTGTGCCATATTCATCCGTTGTTTTCCTTGTAAAAAATATGTGTTCCGTATTGCGCTGTTCTCACGAATAACTTTGACCAGTAGGGCTGTGCGTACGTGGCGTGGTAAAACATCACGCTATCTTCCAGAGTTGTCTTCCCATGTCCTTCCATTGCTATTCGCGAAATGTTTTCTGCGATTGCCCATGCCACTGGATCGCGCGGGGTGTCGCTCTTTCCGTCGTGGGTCCATGAGAATTGTCGCGGTTGCCAGACAACATCGCATATGCTGTCTGGGTATTTTTCGGACGCGACCCTATTCAAAGTCACCTGTGCGACGGCCATCTGTCCGTCATAGTTTTCTGACCTAGCTTCGTGATACACGTTAAGAGCTAGGCAAAGGGCCGCTTGAGTTATTAGTCCCACGCTCGTATTCCTTTCGTAGATGTGGAAGTTTTTCATCGACCAAGCACATCACGCGCTTGATCTTTTCTTCATCGGAGTGGCGTACGCGCTTTGATCGGATGACGTACGCCACATGCCACCACCAACCATGAGGCCGCCAACCATCACACATCGCGTACCATTGACGCTTCATGGTGGGGGAAACCTTGTAGTCGAAACGGTGGGGTAGTTTCAGATCACGAGCCATGAGCGTGACCTTGACTAATCAACAGCTTTTCCAAGCTGCCTAGTAACGTCTCACCTAACTTGGTGAAGTCGGTTTGAACGTATTTCGTAAACATCCGGCCAACATCTACATTGATCCCGATGCCAATCACTTCGATGCCGCTCGCTTCCATCTGGCTAATGAGGTCGCTGCATAGTGTTATTTCTACGTTTCCGTCGTTTGGAATGCCGTCTGTAATCATCAGCAGAACCTTGCGTGGCTCTTGCCAATTCACCATCATTTGAGCGTACGAAAGGAGCGCGGAGTATGAGGGGGTGTCTCCCCCACATGGCTGGTAAGTGAGGGTTTCTTGCAGTGTCTTGTAGTTTTGGTGCGCGTGTTTGTGCATGACGATTGCCGAATGGCCCTCATATGCGGCCCACTCTGACACATCGAACTTAACACCAGCTCGCCCCAAAGCATCGTTCACAACGTGTATCGCTGCTATCGTTTGTGTCACGCTCATGCTGCTCGAACCATCTACTGCCAGCATCAAGCGGGTCTCTGATGTCTTGGTGTATTCGGTGCGTGCAAAGATATTCTCATTGCCAGCAACCAACTGCGCCAGCCGACGCCGATCTACCCTACCAGAACTGTGACCACCCTCGTTGCGCTTGCTCTCTTGGCTCAACAACAACCTAGCTAAACGCGATCCGTAAGAGTTTACGTCGCTTGGAATTTTGCTCCTCGCATATAGGTTGCTTCCGGCAGCGTGATTGACCGCATCTTTGGCGTACTTAATCATGGAATTGCAAGTTTGTGATCGATTTGGATATATCTTGAGGCGATCTTTCCAACAATCGACATGCGTTTCGTAGACCGAAGCAATGTCTTTGCATGTATCGACCCCAAATGTCTTGCCGTACGCACCAAGAACTGCACTCATGTTATCTTGTTCGCGCTTCTCCGCCGCCTCTAAGTCGAAACCACCAGCACCAGAGACAGAGCCAGCACCATCTTCGTCACCGTCACCGTCACCGTCACCGTTGCCGTTACCGTTACCTTCGTCGTCGTCACCTTCGTCGTCGTCAGCGGCGTAATCGTTCAAGCCTGATTGATCTTCGTCGCGGCTCTGTTGGTCACTGCCGTCGTCTCCTTTGCCGTCGTCTCCTTTTTGCTGCGCTTGCATCTGTGGCGTAGTTGGTACTGCCTTGCCGTACTTCTTCTCAAGCGCAGCAACCCGACGCTTGATCTTCTTTGCGAGCTCGTAGCACTCAGCCGTGTCGGCAGCCGCCGTCATTTCATCTGCGAAATTACGCGCCTCTTTGGCTAGTAGATCGGGCATGTCAGCAACGTACGCTTCAAGTGCCTCGCTCTCGTACCCAGCATTGTACCGTGCTTGTTGCAGTGCAGCATAAGGTACTTCTGTCCACCACTTGTCGCGCCGTGCCTTGTTCTCCTCTGGGTTGTCGGACCAGTGTTTGTTCTCGTTGGCCAGCACACTATCGACCGTCGCTGACAGGCTACGCTTGGCACCACTGAACTTGTCGATTGCCTTACGTTCGATCATCACATCCTCGCATGTGTTCCAGTAGCGGTGGATTTCTTTGGATGGTTTCTTTGCCGACGCCAAGCTGAAGTCGGTGTCGGTGATGTGTCCGACCTCGTGGATGTGATAGCCTCGTGCGATGGCTTGATCTCGTGCGGTCATGTCCTCGTTCATGTCCATTGCTGGAAGGTTAATCACCTTGCCGTTCGTATACGCACCTTCACCGTTGAACGTCGTACGAACCTCACTTGCGCCCATGATTTTGGACAGCTTGTCGAACTCTGTTTTGAGTGATGCGACTGAATTTTGACTAAACATATTTGTACTCCTATTGATTGATTGATTAGGCTGTGATGCGATCCATGATACCAGTGACAGCGATTGCATCGCCTTCATCAATGGTGCTTAGGATGTTCATTTGCAGCGCTCGTTTGATTGCCAAGTCAGTACCAAGGCGGTCTTCAAACGCTTCGACGTACTTGCCTATAGTGATTGTGTTTCTGGGTGAGATAGGCGTAGCGACGGTGCCGTCTTCGAAAGCCCTACGGTAATGGGATACGAACTCGGACATCATCAACTCGGCGCTATCCGAAAGGGTTGGCACGATCTTCTTCACCAGCGCCATCTCGTCTGAAGTCTCCATGTATCCGACGGTAATGAATACTGGGAACCTGTTGATCGACGCTCGGCTCTGAACCTTGACTGCGCTTGCGTACATTCCAGAACTGTCACCGCAACCGTTGGTGTTGGCTGTCGCCATGATGTGAAAGTCTGGGTGTGGATGCACAAGGCGACCGCCATCTTCCATGAGACGCAACGAACCGCCCTCAAGGACTGGCTGCATCACGTACGAGATGTCTGCTCGTATCGCATCGTACTCGTCGAGCAGCATAACGACTGGCAACTGCATCGCCTTGGGCAAGAAGCCCTCAACGAACTTGGTGATCTGATTGCCATCATCATCGACCGTCACGCTCATGGAGCCTACGAAGTCTGGACGCTCAACTGCGCTGTCCATGTTGGCTCGCATCATCATACGTCCGGTGTACGCACACACAGCCATCACGAACGTGGTCTTTCCTGTACCTGTATGACCAGTCAGCCACGCATTGTTCTTGCTCTCGATAGCCCACAAAGCATCCGCCAAGTTACCCACGTTGAACTGATAGTTGCTGTCCTTGGTTGGCACGAGCGGGTTGACGCCATCCCAGTCGTACACGGTGATCTCCATGTCGAGCAGCTTGTCCTTGATACCGAACACCGCTTGAGCATTGGCCCTGCGTGGCGAACCTTCTGGGATGTCACCGCTTGCCGACACTGGAGCAGCAGCCATCGGGGTAGGGGCTGGCTTGTTACGCAAGGCCACCACTTCATCGAGCAGCCCTTGCAAGTCGTCCATCTCGCCTTGCGTAGCTACTTTGAGCAACACGTTAGCAGCGTGTGCAATGTCGTCGGTCACATCGTACCCTGTAGGCGACGTAGGCGACGTATCATCACCTCGTACGTCGATGCTGTGAAGAACGGCTGTCGTCCAATCGAAGTCTTCGGTTACTCCGAACGGCCAATGGGTAGGTTGAACTTGAAGTTCGAACGCAGATTTCAGTTCTCCCAGCCCCTCGACAAAGCCATGTTCTCGCATCGAGTGTATCAATAAAGTCAAAGCGTCGGTGTTCATGCGATCCAATATCTGTGAGACACTGATAGACTTCATCGACTTGCTGTATGTGTTGTTAATATCGTTCACGATAGTGGACGAGCGCGCGGCCTCTATTACTTCTGTCCACTCGCTGTGCTCGATGGGTGCAGCTCTGAGGATTTCGCGGCGCAAGATGCGCTGTGCATCACGAGCGGGGTTGTTGTCGCAGATTTCTTGAATTGTGATATATGAAGATAACATTTGATTTCCTTTAGTATGGTTGTAGTGTAAACAACACAACGTAAGTTGTGTCAAGGATGATATGCCGGACGGCATAAAAGAGACCGCAGACTAATCAAAGTCAGCGGCCTAATCTCTCTGGTTCCTCAACTATCTTTGATAGTTGGTCGCCCCTGCGCGGGGCTGTATTTTATTGGTTAATGTTCTGGTTGGATGTTTTGCGAAGCATCAGGAAACAGCCCCTCCATGAGCGCAAACTGATCGTCAGCAGCCCCTTGAGAATTGAACTCCTGTTCGTACAGGATTTCGATTTGTCCTGTCTGCTCCAGACGAAGGTGCAACTCCACGTCCCAACTGTCTGCTTCATCCATCGTGGGTGAAAGCGTATCACCAGACATGCCGAACATGCACAGCTCCAATTCCCATTCGATTGCTTTGGGTGCGTTCATTTGATGTCCTCCTC
>JGI20160J14292_10000588_pt1 | contig 32710 bp, 38 predicted proteins | sample COG_10_FD_14292 | JGI IMG/M metagenome (IMG submission 14292) | reverse complement strand
AAGACAAATTTATCAATTATTTAATTCAATTAAATTTTAAAAATTGATACTAGTAGATCTAGTAATCAATGAAAAAAATACAAATTTCACCATCAATCCTCTCTGCTGATTTTAGTCAGTTAGGCAATGAAATTAAGAGACTTGAAGAAGGTGGTGCAGATATGATCCATGTAGATGTGATGGATGGCCATTTTGTTCCCAATCTAACAATTGGACCACCCGTAATTAAAGCTCTAAGGAAAAAATGTTCATTAAAATTTGATGTACACCTAATGATTTCTCCTGTTCATAAATATATACAATCTTATGCAGATGCTGGAGCTGATATTATTACTATTCATCCTGAGGCTACAGATAATTTAGAGGCTTCTATTTTAAAGATAAAAGAATTAAATAAAAAAGTTGGTGTCTCACTAAATCCAGAGTCAAAAATTGATTTAATCCTGGATTTACTTGATAGAATTGATTTAATTTTAATAATGAGTGTTAATCCTGGTTTTGGTGGTCAAAAATTTATGCCTGAAGTTTTAGAAAAAATTAAAGATCTTAAAAAAATTCAAAATGATAGAAATTTAAATTTTGATATTGAAATAGATGGGGGAATAAATTTTGATAACTGCAAGGCGGCAATAGATGCTGGGGCAAATATTCTCGTTTCAGGAACAACTATATTTAAAAGCAATGATGGAGATATAAATAAAAATATTAATTTATTAAAACTAAAATAAGTTAATGATTTACAAAGATTTCTTAAGTAAACTAAGTCTACTTTATTTTAGTATTAAGAGTAGTTTAGACAAACTATATAAAAACTCTAAATTCTATGATCAAAAAATATCTAAAATTTATAAAAATAGTTTTCAATACAAGCCTAGTCCTCATCTTTTATCATCAATAATCAAGTATCAAAAAAAGAAATATAAAATTGAAGACTTTGCTTTAGAATCAATTTGGAAACAAACTATAAATAATAAAGATTTCGAAAAATTAAATAATTTTTTTTGGTTTTTCAGTTTAGATTTAAGGTCATCAAAAGAAATTACTCAGTCTGTCATTATAAATTGGATCAATAATAATGGTAGGTATAATCAAAAAAGTTGGGGTATAGATCTTATTTCAAAGAGAATAATATCCTGGTTGTCTAATCACCAGCTTACTTATGAGAATAGTAAAGAAGAATATAGGTTGAAGTTTGATTATATTATTCAAAAACAAACTAATCATCTTCTTAATGAAATAAAAAACTCAAAAGAATTAGAAAATAAATTAGTTGGATGTGCAGCGATTATCTTAACAGGATTAACTTATCAGGATAATAAAAATTATCTTAATAATGGATTAAGTATTTTGAAAAAAATTATTAAATCTTCAATTGATAATTATGGATTTCCTAAATCAAGAAATATTAAGCAGTTATGTCTTTATTTAAAATATTTTATCATTATTAGGGAGTGGTTTAAAGAGTCACAAAATGATGTTCCTGAATATATTGATGAAACAATATATTACCTAGGATTAAGCTATGCTTTTATTTGGCAAAATATTAAGCAAGATCTCTTTTTTAATGGCAACTACATTTCAAATAATGAAGAATTTGATCATTATTTAAAAAGATTTAGTTACAAGTTTAATAATGAAAATAGAGAACTTGCAGGGTATGCAATTTTAAAAAATAAGAAAATAGTACTTGCAATGGATGTTGGATCAAGTCCAAGTAAAAATTTTTCTAAAAATTATCAATCAGGAGCTTTGTCTTTTGAAATAATTTCCAATGGAAAAAAACTGATAAGTAATTCAGGATATTTTCCTAACAGGTATAACAAATTAAACAAGCTTTCAAAAAGTTCTGCACTTCAAAGTACCTTGATAGTTGAAGACCATTCTTCCTGTAGCTTTAAGAAAATAGAAAAATTTAATTTTACAATTAGTGAAGGTTTAAAAATTATAAAAAAAAATATCATTCAAGAAGAAAATTATTGGAAAATTTCAGCAGCTCATGATGGATATTTAAAAAAATTTGGCTTAATACATGAACGAGAAATTGAATTTTATCCAGAACAGAAAAAGTTTGTTGGTTTTGATAAAATTTCCAACAAAAGTCTCAGCAAAAATACTAAATTTGATATTAGATTTCATCTTCATCCAAATACAAAAGTAATGAAAACACAAGATAATAGATCAATATTAATTGAACTAGAGGATGAAGGTTGGAAATTTACTTGTAATAACTTTGATATAAATATTGATAATAGCTTATATTTCGGTAATAAAAATTCTTATAAAGAAAACCGAAATATATTTATATCAGGGATAACAAATATGCCTGACCAAGTTATAAAGTGGGAAATTACTAAGTTATAATGAAAAAAATTAGAACTGCACTAATATCAGTTTCAGATAAAAAAAGATTAAAACCTCTTCTCAATATTTTAAAAAAAAATAGTATAAAAATTATTAGTTCTGGTGGCACATATAAAGAAATTAAAAAGTTAAAATTTAAATGTGCAGAAGTATCAGAATTCACAGGATTTCCAGAAATTTTGGGAGGTAGAGTTAAAACACTTCATCCCAAAATACATGCTGGAATTTTAAACAAAAGAGAGAGTAGATCTCATTTAAAAGATTTAAAAAATAATAATTTTGAGAATATTGATTTAGTAATTGTAAATTTTTACCCATTCGAAAATACTTTAAAGAATACTAAAAATCATAGTAAAATAATTGAAAATATTGATGTTGGAGGCCCAACTATGGTGCGATCTGCTGCAAAAAATTACAAAGATGTAACCGTTATTACCTCTACTGAACAATATCAAGAATTAATTGATGAACTAAGAATAAATAATGGCAGTACAACTTTAAAATTTAGAGAAAGAATGTCTGAACTAGCATTTACTGAAACTGCTTATTATGACTCTATTATTTCAAATTATTTTAATAAAATATCTAACAATCTTTTTCCAAGAAAAAAAATTTTTTATGGTAATTTAATACAAACACCAAGATATGGTGAAAATCCACATCAAATGAGTGGAGTATATTCTAAAAATTCAGATTTAGATTTAAAACAAATTCAAGGAAAACAACTTAGTTATAATAATTATAATGATATTTTTGCAGCATTAACTATTTCTAAATCTTTACCCAAAAATATAGGTGTAGTTATTGTAAAACATGCAAATCCCTGTGGAGTTTCAATTAAAAAAAATCATTTGGAAAGCTATAAAGCTGCACTTGCTTGTGACCCAGTAAGTGCATTTGGAGGAATAGTTTCTTGTAATTTTAAAGTAACAAAAAATCTAGCTATAGAATTAAATAAGTTATTTCTTGAAGTGGTGATTGCAGAAGATTTCGAAGCTAATGCACTTAAAGTTCTTAAAACAAAAAAAAACTTAAGATTAATTAATGCTTCTAATTATTTTATAGATAATAACTTAAAATTAACTTCATCAAATAATGAAATATTAGTACAGTCAGAAGATAATCAAAAATTTGATTCCAAAAATTTTAAAGTTGTCTCAAAAAGAAAACCTAGCAAACAACAAATGAAAAACCTTATTTTTGCATTTAACATTTGTAGATATGTTAAATCTAACGCAATAGTACTTGCAGCCAATGAGACAACTGCAGGTATTGGATCTGGCCAACCAAGTAGATTAGATAGCTGTCAAATTGCAATTGATAAAATGAAAAAATTTATCAATACAGAAGATAGCATTGTTGCGGCCTCAGATGCATTTTTTCCTTTTGTTGATGGTATAGAAAAATTAGTTCAGTCAGGTGTAACTGCAGTTATTCAGCCTTCAGGCTCAATTAGAGATAAAGAGATTGTTAATTTTGCAAATCAAACTGATACGGTTTTAGTTTTTTCAAAAACTAGACATTTTAGGCATTAATTATTTGGTCTATTTTTGCTGCTAAAATAAAATCATTTTCTGATAATCCTTTAATTGCATGTGTGGTAATTTTTATTTCTGAATAACCCCATCCAAAAGATATATCTGGATGATGTTCCTCTTCTTCAGCAATTTTTCCAACAATATTAACAAATTTTTGACTTTCTAAGAAATTTTTAAATGTAAATTTTTTTATTAAAAAAAATATTTCATCTTGATCTTTAGTAATATCCCAACCATCTACTTTTTTTTGATATTTATGTATTTCTGATACATCAAAAGGTATTACACCTCCCTCACAGGGTTTACATTTCTTTTTAAATAAATCTTCTTCCATAAAAGATTTTAACATAAAAATTCTTTTCTTCGAAATTCTATTTGATTTAACATTTTTTCAGCCACAAAATTTGAATAAGTAAAATTATTACTTATATTTTTATATGAAGTATCATTTATTATTTTTGCATAATTCAACCAATGATTTATAATCATAAAATCTGAAATTGAAAATCCCAATATAGAGGCTACAAGTTTTTTTTGTTCCAGAGCATTTTCGTTATCTACTTTTTGTTCAATTTGATTCCAGCTATCATCAAAGTTCATAAAATTACTTTCCTCTTTGTTGGTTTGTTTAAAATTAGGAAATAGATTATAAAACTCAGAACAACCTCTTTTAATGCTAACTTTATATTCCAAAACCTTTTTTAAAATTGGGCTAATATCACTCATAATTTTTTTAGCTTCATTCATACTTGTACAATAAATTAAACCTTTGTAAGTTCCAGAAACATCAGGTCTTAGCTCAATCATGCACTTTCTCCAATTATTATTTGGAAAATTAAAACTATCAAAAATAAAAGATAATTTAATCAATTCCATAATATTTTTTGGTTCAATTTGAACTTTAAAACAATTAAAACAAAATTTAGGTATGATATCAAATTGATTAAATACTTTATGGTGTCTACCGCAATTTAAATTAATAGAATTTCTCCTATATATTTGAGTTTCAATGTAATCAATATCTCCAATATTTTTTTCAATACTCTCAAATATTTTAAATGATTTTTTAAAAAAATTTTCTAAATCGAAATTTTTAAAATTTTCTTTAAATTCTTCATGTGTTTTTTTTAATATATTGTGTGTAACAACAATTGGATTTTTATTATCTGATTTATAATAAGTCAAAGCAGATATTAAATTTTCTTTAGCTTTTTTATGTTTGTCATCATAATTTAAAGCTACAACATAACAATCAATCGCTTCTCTATACCTTCCTAAATCAGCAAAGGCTAACCCAAGATTATTATGTGCATTTACTATCTTGGGATTTATTTTAATTACTTTTTGATAACATGTTATAGCTTTTTCATTTTCACCTAATTGTCTAAATATTAGTCCTAAATTATATTGAGCCATTATAAAATTAGGATCATTTTCAATTACTTTTTCGTAACAATCTTTAGCTTTTTTATTTTCTCCTATTTTCTGAAATATTAATCCAAGATTGTTATAAGCATTAATTGAATTAGGATTTATTTTAATTGCTTTTTGATAACATTTTATAGCTTTTTCATTTTCACCCTCTGATCTAAAAATTAATCCCAAATTATTGTAAACCTCAACAAATTTAGGATGTGATTTTAAAATATTGTTATAAATTTTTTTAGCTTCATCAAGATTTTTTTTTTTTTGATTTTGAACAGCTAAATTAAATAGTTCTTCAATATTTAATTGATTAACTTTATTCATAATAATTTTGGAGCGGGCAAAGGGGGTCGAACCCTCGACCTTCTCGTTGGCAACGAGACGCTCTACCACTGAGCTATGCCCGCACATTTTATATAAATTATAGATTAAAAAAATCTAAAAACAAGTAATTCTAGAGATAAGATAGTTCTTTTAAATTATTTTCATAAATTTTACTAAGCTTAATCTTCATGTCTTCTGTCAAAATCTTTTTCCAATCGTTTTCCGGGCCTAGAAAAAAAAATGGAATTTTTTCATTTGTTTTTTTAGATAAAATCGCCTCAGAAAAACCATGTTTTTTTTCGTTGTCTTTAAGCTTATTAAAAGAAGTAGACTGAACAGAATTTTTTAATCTTTCTTTGTCAATTTTTTTATTAATACCCGAAGTTTTATTTATAAATTCTATAATATCTTTAAAAACTGCGTAAGTTTCATTTAACAAACTCTCATATCTTATAAGCTTAAATGGTATTTGTTTTTGTACTATCCAAGATTTATAATTAGTTACCCATGAGCTAATGAATTGAAAATCACTGTAGCCATCTTTTTCTAAATTTTGTACGTCATATATAAATTGTTTTTCATTAGTCATCCATTTTAAAGCTTGCTCATCATTCATTTCGTAATGATTTTTTAGGGATGTTATTACATTTCTTGGATCTCTAACAATATAGATACATCCGATAGAATTTTCTTTATTTGTAAAACTTTGATTATTTAAAGCTCCAAAAGCATTGTGCGTTTTAAAGAATCTTAATTGTTTATCTTTGTTAATGTTTTTTTGTGCTTGTAACCAGAATCTTGTCGTATCTGTGACAATATTTTGATCATATTCAAATTCTGTAAAATGCCTTTTTTCTGGAAATTGTCCAATTTTTTTTATTATATTGTCAGTGTAAATTCCATCTTTAGAATAATAATAAGAACTGATTAAAGTTCTAAGCCATGTGTTACCACTCTTTGGATAAGATGCTAACCAAAATATCATTATAACATTATAGATTATTAATAAATTTTTGTTATTAATAAATTTTGAAAATAATCTATCTATTTTAAACTAGTCTTTAGTCAGCCATGCGTATTTATTTTTAAAGTTATTTAAAAGTATTTGATATGGTTGATATTGTTTGTAATTATAAGTAGAAATTTGACTTCTAAGCTGCGTATTACTTAAAGTTTTAACAATAAAATTCTTTTTTTTATAAAATTCCAAAATTTCTGGTGACCATGACAAATCACAGAATTCATATATTTTTTTTGTATAAAATTCTTGTCTGTTAGTAAAATTTTCTAGTTGAATTGATAAGACTTTATTTGGAAATTTGTTTTCATAATAATTAATAATTTTGATGTAGTTATCTATATAATTTAAAATATCAGCTATAGAATGAGTCCAAGGTAAATCAGGAAGCATTGATTGATAAATTGCTGTTGCTGAATCATTATAATTTCTTTTAGTATTAATAAATTTAGCATTAGGAAATACCTTTAATATTATCTCAATATTAAAGAAATTTTCTAAAGATTTATCTATAAAAAATATTTTTTTTTTGTTTTTAGGTAAAAAATTTTGATATCTATCAAGTACACTTTTTTTAATTTCTGAGCAGTCTATATTAAAAGTATATTTTTTTGAGTCAAAATTTTTACTAAACACATAGTTTTTAATTTGATTAACAATTGATGTATTAAAAATTGATGTCTCTCCTAAACTTAATATTTCAGAATCTGATGCTCCAATAATAGATTCGATTAATGTTGAGCCAGATCTTGGTAGACCTATAATGAATATTGGTGAAATACTTTTGAGCTTAACATCGTCAGATACAATTTTGTTAAATTTTATTTTATCAAAATGTTTCGATATTATTTTATTATAATAAAATAACCCTTGTAGATTATGATCGTTTCTAGATATAAAGCATTCTTTTTGATATTTATGAAGGTGCTTTAACTCTAATTCAAAATCTTTTTTTTGTTTTGCAATTTTTGATAATAAATATTCAACCAAATAACTTTCGTTCAAGCTAACATTTTTATTTTTAATTTCGTTTAAATCTAAAATATGTCGTGAAGTTAAGTATTGAGGTTTAATTAGATAAAGACCATAATATGCTTTTAGGATATATCTATTTAACTTAATTGCTCTCAAATATAAATTTTTTGCTGATAAAAAATTACCAATTACATAATTAGCATTAGCAAGATTTAGGATTATATTTATTGATTTNGGATCAATTTTTAAGGCTAATTTGTAATAAATGATACTTTTTTTAATCTGATTGAGTTCATAATAAACAATTCCCAGGAGAAAATACAATTTAATATTTTTATTTCCTTTTTCTATCTCATTCAAAAAAAAAATTAGTGCTCTATTAAATTTTTTTTCCTGAATTAATTTTTTTCCAATATCAAAATCCATATGGTAATTTAGATCAAAATGTTATAATTTATATCTTTTAATAAATAAAATGGAAAAAAACAATTTACCAAAAATTATACCTGTCTTTCCACTTAGTAATTTTATACTTTTTCCCAAAACGTCTGTACCTTTAAATATTTTTGAACCTAGGTATATTGATATGATAAATGACAGTATGAAATTGAATAAATTAATAGGAATGATTCAACCCTTCGGCTCGAACGATATTGAAGAATTGCCACCTAAATTACACACCATTGGTTGCTTAGGAAAAATTACCAGCTTTAAAGAGACTGATAATGGGACTTTTTTAGTTGAGTTAAAAGGATTGGTAAGATTTGAAACTATAAATGAGATTGAGTCGAATAAAAAGTATAGACAATATGAAGTAAATTTTGAAAAATTTCAAAATGATCTTAAAAACGAAAAAGAAGAACTAAAATTTTCTGATCTAGAATTAATTTTTAAAGATTTAAAATCTTTATTTGAAAAAAGAGGTTTTATTATTAACTGGAAAGCACTAGAAAAGCAGAGTCTTGATGAAACAATCAATGCTCTTGCAATGGCCTCACCCTTCTCTCTAGAGGAAAAACAAGTTTTATTAGAAGCTCAGAACCTTGATATCAGAAAAAATAAGATAGCAGAAATTTTAAGTACTTATTCTCACGATATTTTTAATAATACAACACTTCAATAATTCAAAAAAAAATACCCTTATCTGCGATTTTAGTAAATATTTTATTTATTGATTGATTGTTTCCAAAATATTTAACTCCTTTACTTAGAACATTATTATTAATTTTTCTTTCTAAGTTAAAGAATTCATGAATTAGATCAACTCCATTAGAAAAAATAAGATTTTTATGTCTTAAATTATTTTCAAACTCAATACTTACTGAGCTATCTAATGGTAAGCCAAGATTGCTCCTACTTTTAATTATTTTAATAATAACTTTAATATCCCTAATGGTCATATTAAATCCTTGACCTGCCAAGGGGTGAATTCTGTGAAGCAAGTCACCAAAAGCTAGAATATTTTTATTATAATATGATCTTAAATTAAATGACTTAAGTTCAAAATTATCGACTTCATCAATTTTATTAATTTTATATTTAAAATTATAATACTTAATCAGTTCTTCAATATTTTCTTTATTTTTATTAGTTGAATTATGAATAGAATAAACTACTGAAGTTTCATTGTTAGAAATTGGTAAAAAAGCTAAAGGTCCTTTTTTTGTAAAAATTTGTGTTGCAACGTTATTTGAAATTTTTTGATGCTTGACAATTGTGGTATATGCAATGCTATTATATTCTTTAGAAATTTTTTTACTAAAATATTTTCTAGTAATAATGTGAGATTGATCACAATTTATAATAAGTTCATAGTCATTAATAAATGATAAATTTTTATTACTTTTAATTTTTTTTTTAAAATATTTATTTTTAGATAAATTTTTTTCTAAAATTTTATATAGCTCATTATTTCTAATAATCGAAAAAAGTTGATTATTATTATTTTGAAAATTTAATAATTTTTCATTTTGCAAATTATCAGTAAATATTTCGATCTTTAATAACTTCCAAATAAGTTTATCAATATTAATTATGTTCTTATTGAAAAAATCTATGTTATCTTTTGAAATACCAAGCGTTCTTGATTTGCTAAATTCTTGATCTTTTTTACTTGATATAATATCAACATAAATATTTTGGTTAACAAGTGCTTTGGCTAAAGTTAATGCAGAAAGACCACTTCCTAGTATACAAACTCTCATAAATATTTTTAATTTTAACAATAAAAATTAGATGATACAAAGTGATTAAATTGATTTATTTATATGAATATTAAAAAAACAGCTAATTTATTAATTAATTTTACTATTAAAAGATTGGCAGAAATCTTTGGCATCATTATCTCTGTTGCTGGTATCATGCTGTTAATCGCATTAATTACATATTCACCAGAGGATCCTAATTTTGTCTTTCCCAACAATACTGTAATTAATAATTTATTAGGCTTTAAGGGGAGTTTTATTTCTGACTTATTCTTTCAATCTATTGGCCTAATTGCTTATCTAGTGTCATTTACCTTTATAATAACTGGCATCAACATAACTAGAACAAAAGAATTTTTTTTAATTATTGAAAATACATTTTTTATTACACTTTATTCAATATTTGGAACTCTTTTTTTTACTTATTTTTATTCAAAGGGATTTACACTTTATATTAATGGGAATGGTGGTTTTGTTGGAGCTTATTTTAATCAAACGTTTTTTAATTCTTTAATACAGATTAATGAAAATATATTTTATTATATATTAATTTTAATAATTTTATTTTTATTTCTTATAAGTATTAATTTTAGTCCAAAGAAATTTTATTTATCAATAAAATTAATCTGGGGAATGTTTTTTAATAGAAAAGAAAAAAATTATACCAATAAAAGTGAAATAATAAATGAATACATTCCACAAGATGAGATTAAAAATCTTATCCAAGAAGATCTTCCATTTATAAAAACTGAGAATAAAAATGAAAATAAAATTAAGTTTCAATTACCAAGTTTAAATTTGTTAAAAATTCCAAATAAGAAGGAAAGAGAAAATTTTAATAAAAATGAAACACAAGATCCTAAGTTTTTAGAAAAAATTTTGATGGATTTTGGTGTAAGTGGAAATATCAAAAAAGTTAGCCACGGACCTGTGGTAACGCTTAATGAATTTGAACCAGCTGCTGGGGTTAAAGTTTCTAAGATTATTAATTTGTCAGATGATATTGCTAGAAATACAAGTTCAGAGTCTGCCAGAATTGCAACGATACCCGGAAGTAATACTGTTGGTATTGAGCTTCCAAATAACTCTAGAGAAAATGTTTATTTGAGCGAGATATTAAGCAATCCTGATTTTAAAAAGAAAGAAATAAAATTACCTATCGCACTCGGTAAAAGTATTTCTGGGAAACCTATTGTTGGAGATTTAGCTTCTATGCCACATCTACTAATTGCCGGCACAACAGGATCTGGTAAATCAGTTTGTATTAATACAATTATATTATCCCTGCTCTATCGCCACACTTCAGATAAATGTAAATTTATTTTGATCGATCCAAAAATGCTTGAGCTTTCAACATATGAAGGAATTCCACATTTATTATGCCCTGTAATAACTGAAGCAAAAAAAGCAGCTTCTGTACTTGGGTGGGTGGTTAAAGAAATGGAAAGTAGGTATAGATTAATGACAAAAGAAGGAGTCAGAAATATTGATGGATACAATACAAAACACAAACTTCCAATGCCTTACATAGTTGTGGTTGTAGATGAAATGTCTGACTTAATGTTAGTGGCTGGAAAAGAAATTGAAAATTATATTCAAAAACTTTCTCAAATGGCAAGAGCTGCTGGAATTCATATTATTATGGCCACTCAAAGACCTAGTGTTGATGTAATAACTGGTACCATTAAAGCTAATTTTCCTACTAGAATTTCATTTCAAGTTACATCTAAAATAGATAGTAGAACAATTCTTGGAGAACAAGGTGCAGAACAATTGTTAGGAAAGGGGGACATGCTTTATATGTCATCTGCAAATAGAATAGTTAGAATACATGCGCCATTTGTTTCAGATAACGAAATTGAAAAGATCAATAATTCACTAAGATCGCAAGCAGAGCCCGATTATATAGATGAAATTTTAAATTTTGCTGACGAAAAAGAAATTGGCAACATCCAAAATCAAAATGACAAAGATGAGCTTTATCAATCAGCTCTTGATATTATTAGATCAGAAGGAAAAGCATCAACCTCATTTCTTCAAAGAAAACTTCAAATTGGCTACAACAGAGCTGCAAGGATCATTGATATGATGGAGGCAGATGGGATTGTTAGTAAGGCAAATCATGTGGGCAAAAGAGACGTTCTTTAATGTTTAAATATCTCTTTATCACTTTAATTTTAATTTCGAATGCTCAAGCAACTAACAAAGAGAAAATTATAGAAAACTTAAAGAATACTGATAATTTAAATTTTGAGTTTGAACAAAATATCAATGGCAAAGTGGAGAACGGAAACTGTACAATTAAATACTCAAAAAAAATTTTTTGTAAATACAAGAAAAATAATAAAATATTAGTATCAAATGGTAAATCATTAGTTATTAAAACTAGATCAAGTTATTATAGGTACCCTCTAAAAAAAACTCCATTAAATTTAATTTTAGATAAAAAATTTTTAATTGAAAAAATAAATAATTTAGAAGAAACAATTGTAGATAGGTCTTTTATAAATTTTATAATAATAGAAAAAGATAATAAAATTAATATTTTTTTTGATAATAAAACATTTAATTTAATTGGTTGGCAAACTAAAGATATATATCAAAATATTAATATTACATATCTTTCTTCAATTAAAACAAATCAGAAAATTGCTAAAAATTTATTCAAACTACCTTCTCAAAACTAAATTTTTATATTTTCAGTTTTAAAAATCTTCATACCTCTTGCAATATAATTATTTAGTGCATTTTTATGATCAAGTGAACATGTGTGAACCCAAACTCTATTTATGTTTCCAACAAATGATTTTTTTATAGCTTGTGTTAGTAAATATGAACCCAATTTTTTATTTTGAAATTCTTCCAGTATTCCAAAATAAGCTATTTCTACTTCTTTTTTTTCGAAATGAAAAATTAATTCAAAAAAACCTACAAGTTCTTCTTTATATTTAAAAATATAAGTTTTTACTTTATTATTAGAAACATAGTCTATCCATTGAGACTCCGCCCAAACTAATCGATCTATCCATCTATGCTTTTTACCAATGTTTTTATAAAAAAATTTATTTAATTGAAAGTTTATTGGATCTAATAAATTTAAGGAATAACTATCTGTAGATTGGTTATTTTCTTTTAAATCTTCTAAAGAATTTATCTCTAAATAACTTCTTTTAACTTCTTGTATCACTCAACCATTTTTCCAACATTTTCTCCTCCAAACAAATGAAAGTGTAAATGAGGAACCTCTTGACCACCATGATTGCCTATGTTAGCTAAAGCTCTATAACCTTTGCCTACTTCTGTTGAAATACCTAGCTTTTTTGCAACTATATTAATACCTTTTAACAATCCTACCATCTCCTCAGATGAAGCATTTAAGCTAAAATCATCTAAATCAATATATCTTCCTTTTGGAATTATCAAAGCATGGATTTTTTTTTGTGGGTTTATGTCATGAAATGACAAAACAAAATCATCCTCATATATTTTTTCACAAGGAATTTCAGATCTTAAAATTTTTGCAAATATATTTTGATCGTCATAAATCATTATCCTAAATTTTATCTAGGACAGATTTAACAGTATCTCCCATTACAGAAGGATTTTTTGAAATTGTAACCCCACATTCTTTCAAAATTTCAACTTTTTCAATTGCACTTTCTCCATAAGCTGAAACTATTGCACCTGCATGGCCCATAACCCTACCTTTTGGGGCAGTTAAACCTGCAATATAACCTATAACAGGTTTTTTCATATTTTCTTTTGCAAACTCTCCGGCAGCTACTTCTTGGGGGCCACCAATTTCTCCTATCATTAAAATTGCATCTGTTTCATCATCTGTTTCGAATATTTCAATTATATCTCTAAAAGAACTTCCATTAATAGGATCGCCACCAATACCAACACTAGTTGAAACTCCAATATTTAAATTTTTTAACTGTTGTGCAGCTTCATATCCCAGTGTACCTGATCTACTAATTATGCCTACTCTTCCTTCCTTATAAATATGCCCAGGCATTATGCCTAACATGGATTTACCAGGACTTATAATTCCAGCACAATTAGGCCCAACTAACCTCATTTTCTCATCTCTCGAATATCTTTTCATGTATCTTTTTATTTTAATCATGTCGTGTGATGGAATTCCATCTACAATTGCTACACATGTTTTTATTCCAGCGTCAGCTGCTTCCATTGCTGAATCAGCTGCAAAAACAGGTGGTACAAATAAAATTGATGCTGTTGCTCCAGTATGCTTTACAGCATCTTTTACAGTATTAAAAACTGGTTTATCTAAATGTTTTTGCCCCCCTTTTCCTGGTGTAACTCCGCCCACTACATTAGATCCATAATTTATCATTTCTTCTGCATGAAATGTTCCCATTTTTCCAGTAAAGCCTTGAATTAAAATTTTAGTTTTTTGATCAATAATAACAGTCATTTTATTTATCTAATGCAGCAACAGCTTTATTTGCTGCATCCTCTAAAGTATTTGCTTCAATATAATCTATTTTACTATCTTGAAGAATCTTGTTTCCTTTTTCAACATTTGTACCTGCCAATCTGATTACCAATGGAACTTTAATTTCAATTTTTTCTAAAGCCTGAACTATCCCTTCTGCTACCCAATCACATCTATTTATTCCTGCAAATATATTTACTAAAATTACTTTTACTTTTTCGTCCATTGTTATTAATTTAAAAGCTTTGACAATTTTTTCAGGCGTTGCTCCACCACCCACATCTAAAAAGTTTGCTGGCTGACCGCCAGCTAATTTGATCATATCCATTGATGCCATGGCTAGACCTGCGCCATTTATTATATTTCCAATATTGCCTTCCAAACTTACATAATTTAACCCTCGATCTGATGCAAAAACTTCTTTTTCATCTTCTTGGGACTTATCTCTTAACTCTGAAACTTTATTTCTTCTAAACATAGCATTGTTATCAAAGCTCATTTTGCAATCTAAAGCTAAGATCTGTTTTTGTTTTGAAATTACTAGTGGGTTTACTTCAACCATAGTAGCATCTAATTCGCTAAAAGCTTTTGCGCATCCTATTATTGTTTCAGATGCTCTTGTAATTAATTCAGGGTCAATTCCTAATCCAAATGCAAGCTCTCTTGCTTGAAAACTCTGAATTCCAACTGCAACTTCAATTTTTGATCTGATTATTGACTCAGGTTTTTCTTTTGATATTTCTTCAACACTCATTCCACCTTCTGTTGAGGCGACCACCATTATACTTTCTGAGCTTCTATCAAAAACTAAACCTAGATATAATTCTTTTTCAATATCAGTTGCTTCCTCAATATAAATTCTATTTACAATTTTACCTTCTGGTCCTGTTTGATTGGTAACTAATTTTTTACCCAAAAGTTTATCTGTTGCTTGAGCAACCTCTAAAGGTGAATTACAAACTATTACTCCACCAGCTTTTCCTCTTGCTCCTGAATGGATTTGAGCCTTTACAACCCATTTAGATCCTCCGATTTCTCGAGCTTTATTTTCTGCATTTTCAGGACTATAAACAATGCCACCTCTTGGAATTGTTACTCCAAAGCTGGCTAATATTTCTTTTGCTTGATACTCATGTATGTCCATAATTATTTATTTTGTATAAGTTTATCTATATTAACAATATTTTCTGCCATTCTAGCTGATGCAGCATCTATCATTCTTCCATCAAGCTGTGCTGCTCCTTTACCCTCTTTTGCAGCTTTGTCCAATTCCTCCAAAATTTTTTTTGCTTTATTAACTTCTGATTCAGGTGGTGAAAATACTTTATTTGCAAGTTCAATTTGAGATGGATGTATTGCCCACTTTCCTTCTATTCCTATTGCGGCACCTCTTTTTGCGGCTGCAATATAAGCATCAGGATCATTAAAATCACCAAAAGGACCATCAATAGCTCTTAAACCATATGCTCTACAAGTCATCACTAATTCAGATAACCCATGGTGCCATTGATCTCCTGGATAGTCTGGATTAAGCCCACCTATTACAACTGTTCTTGCTCTTAAACTTGCAGCATAATCAGCCACTCCAAAATGTAATGCTTCCAGTCTTTCACTTGATTTTGCTATTTCTTTTATATTAGACATTCCAAGTGCTGTTTCTATTAAACATTCAATTCCAATTTTATTTTTAATTTTTTTATTTGTTTCAATTTGAGAGAGCATACAATCAACCATATAAACATCACTCGCTGTTCCAGCTTTTGGAACCAAAATAGTATCTACATTTTCCCCAGCTTGCTCAACAATTTCTACAAGGTCACTATACATATAATGAGTATCTAGGCTATTAATCCTAACTGAAATAGTTTTACCTTTTTCTCTCCAGTTCATTTCATTAAGTGCTTTTATAATATTTGCTCGAGCTGTAATTTTATCATTTGGAGATACAGCGTCTTCTAAATCTAAAAAGATATAATCCGATTCTGAATTTAATGCTTTTTCAAACATTTTAGGAGAAGATCCTGGGACTGCTAATTCACTTCTCTGCAGTCTAGATCTTGCTGGCCTGTAGAATTTGTGGCTCATAAAAAAATTATACCTTTAATTATGAGGGTAAAAACTTATTGTTTTTAGTAATATTTTTTGTAAGTATTATTTTTTTCTACTGGCTAATTCGGCCATTATTTCCTCAATTTTTATACCATTTGCCTCTAAATACATCATTAAATGATACAAAACATCTGCTGCTTCATGAATTTTGTTAGAATTTTCTTCAACAGCTTCTATAAGCTCGCCCACTTCCTCAAGAACTTTTTCTTTTGCCAAAGATTTGTCTTCCAAAAGTTGTTCGTATAAGATCCTTTAACAGGATATTTTTTTCTTTCTCGGGCAAGTAAAATTAAATCTTCTAAAATTTTTAACATTTTAAATCCTAACAGGTATATCTTTCGAAGCCAAATATTGCTTTGCCTCATTAACAGAATAAGTTCCATAGTGAAAGATGGAAGCAGCTAAAACTGCGCTAGCACCAGATTTAATTCCATCAACTAAATGATCTAAATTGCCAACACCACCCGAGGCAATAACTGGGATGTTGACACTTGAAGATATTTTTCTCATTAAATCAATATCATACCCTGATTGAGTGCCATCTTTATCCATTGATGTAATTAATAGTTCGCCTGCACCACAATTTTCCATTTTTGATGCAAATTCTAAAGCATCAATTCCAGTTGGAGTTCTTCCACCATGTGTAAAAATTTCCCAACTTTTTTCATTTTGTTTTGCATCAATTGCTACAACAATACACTGGGATCCAAACTTTTTAGAACTTTCAATTATTACTTTAGGATTTTGAACGGCAGCAGTATTAATGGAAACTTTATCTGCTCCACAATTTAATAATTTATTAATATCATCAACACTTTTAACTCCGCCACCAACAGTTAGTGGCACAAAACATTTTTTAGATGTTCTTTTAACTACATCATAAATTGTATCTCGATTTTCATTAGAGGCCGTAATATCCAAAAAACAAATTTCATCTGCTCCACCATCACTGTAAATTTTAGCTTGTTCAACAGGATCCCCAGCATCTTTTAAATCTACAAAATTAATTCCTTTAACAACACGCCCATTTTTAACATCCAAACAAGGTATAATTCTATTTTTAAGCATCTATTTCTTTTACTAATTCATCTAATTTAATATCACCATCGTAAATCGCCTTACCAACTATGATCCCTTCAATATTCTGGTTTAAATTTTTTGCTTTTCGTATGTCATCAATTGAAGAGACTCCGCCAGAGATTATTACAGGACAATTTGATATATCTGCAACTTTTGATGTTTCATTAAAATTAGGGCTTTGTTTCATTCCGTCACGGTTAATATCTGTATAAATTAATCTGCTTACACCAAAATCATTAACTTCTTTCAAATAATCTAAAGTTAATTGATTAGAATTTTCTTTCCAACCTGAAACTGATAAATACCCATCTTTAGCATCTAGGCCCAGAGCAATTTTATTGGGAAATTTTTTGCAAGAGTTTTTTAAAAAAGATTTGTCAGTTATAGCGGCACTTCCTAATATTACTTTTTCAACACCGGCATCAATATATTTTTGAATGCTATCAATAGTTCTAACACCACCACCTACTTCTATTTTTAAATCAAATTTACTAATTATTTCTCTAATAATATCTAAGTTAACTGTCTCACCAGTTAAAGCTCCATCCAAGTCAACTATATGTAAATTTTTAAAACCATAATCTTTATACTTACCAGCTTGTTCAGCTGGCGACATTTCATATTCAGTTTTATTATTAAAATCCCCTTTAACTAATCTCACACATTTTTTATCTTTAATATCAATTGCAGGAAATATTTTCATTTTTTTTATTTTTTTTTAATAATATTTTATAAATTCCCTCTAGTCTTATGGCTATAGCAAATAAGATACCAAAAATTCCTAATGATAACCAAGTTTTAAAATTCATCTTACAAATTTAAAAAATTATCAATTATTTTAAGGCCAATTTTATCACTCTTTTCAGGATGAAACTGAGTTCCAAATATATTTTCTTTTTCAACAGAGCAAACAATATTTGAAGAATAATCTGTTGTTGCAGAAATTACATCTTTAGATTCAGGAATAAATTCATAACTATGAACAAAATACATGTGTGATTTATTTTCTATATCTTTAAAAATCTTACTATCTTTAACTATATCAATTTCATTCCAGCCAATGTGTGGAAGTTTATATTTATTATTTTGATTATTTATCTTTGATACTTTCCCCGAAATCCAACCAAGCCCTCTAGTTTCTATTTCTTCATAACCAATATCTGCAAACATCTGTAAACCAACACAAATTCCAAGCAGTGGCTTTTTATCGTTAATTGCAAATTCATTTAAAGTATCAACCAACCCATTTATACTGTTTAAAGCATCAACACAGCTCTTAAATGATCCTTGGCCTGGTAACACCACTTTATCACTAGATTTAATCTTATTTAAATCTGAGGTTACTTCAATTTTAACTTTATCTTTAGCAACTTCCTCAAAGGAGTTAATAACAGAGCTTATATTGCCAGAATTATAATCAACGATTGTGACATTCATTAAACTTATAATGAGCCTTTAGTGGATGGAATGCTTTTTTTGCTTCTAGGATCCATCTCTAATGCTTCTCTTAGTGATCTTGCTAAAGCTTTATAACAAGACTCTATAATGTGATGACTATTATCTCCATATATATTTTCAACGTGCATTGTAATACCAGCTGACTGAGAGAATGCCTGGAACCATTCTTTAAATAATTCTGTGTCCATCTCTCCAAGTTTTTCTACTTTTAATTTTACTTTCCAAATTAAATAAGGTCGGTTCGAGACATCTATTGCAACTCTTGTTAAAGTTTCATCCATCGGAATAACTCTGTGGGCATAACGTTTAATACCAATAAATTTTTTTGCAGCTTTTTTTAAAGCTTCACCAATAGCAATTCCCGTATCTTCTGTTGTATGATGAAGATCAATATGAGTGTCTCCTTTTGCTTTTACTTTTAAATCAATAAGAGAATGTTTTGATAATTGCTCAAGCATATGATCAAGAAAACCAATTCCAGTATCAATTTTATATTGACCTTTTCCATCAATATTAACCTCTACACTAATGCTAGTTTCTTTAGTTTTTCGAGATACTTTTGCTTTTCTGGCCATATATTTTAGAGGTATACATCCATAACGTTACTATATCAATATTAGGAATCGACACTTGAAGAATAAAAAATAGTTACCATTTATCAATCATGACAACAATTGTGCTAATACGCAAAAATAATGAAGTGGTTGTAGCTGGGGATGGCCAAGTAAGCATGGGAAATACTGTTGTAAAAAGTACAGCTTCTAAAATTAGAAGAATTGAAAAACGTGATGTGGTTGCGGGCTTTGCAGGATCGACTGCGGATGCCTTAACTTTGTTCGAAAGATTAGAGGCTAAGATTGAAAAACATGCAGGGAACCTATCTAGAGCCGCTGTTGAATTGGCAAAAGATTGGAGAACTGATAAATACTTGAGAAGATTAGAAGCGCTCATGGCTATTGGTGACAAAGAGCATAGCTATATTATTTCTGGAACTGGAGACGTTTTAGAGCCAGAAGGAGATGTTATAGGAATAGGTTCAGGTGGAAACTATGCTTTAGCTGCAGGAAAAGTTTTAATAGAGACAGATATGAGTGCAGAAGAAGTAGCAAAAAAAGCTATTAAAGTTGCATCTGAAATTTGTGTATTTACAAATGATAATATTAAGGTTTTAAAAATATAATGGAAAATACAAACGTAACTCCTCTAGTTCCAAAAGAAAAAACTGCTAAAGAGGAAAATTCTTTAGTAAGCTCATTGTCTCCTAGAGAAATAGTTTCAGAATTAGATAGATTTGTTGTTGGACAAAATAAGGCTAAAAAAGCTGTTGCTGTTGCTTTAAGGAATAGATGGCGAAGACAAGCTCTTAAAGGTGAAATGAAAAATGAAGTTTTGCCAAAAAATATTTTAATGATTGGGCCAACTGGTGTTGGAAAAACAGAAATTTCAAGAAGACTTTCAAAGCTTGCTGAAGCACCTTTTGTTAAAGTTGAGGCTACAAGATTTACTGAAGTAGGTTATGTTGGCAGAGACGTAGAACAAATAGTGCGGGATTTGATGGAAATAGCAATTTCTATGGAAAAAGTAAAAATGAGAAAAGAGGTTCACGCTCAAGCTCAAAAATTAGCTGAAGAAAAAGTTTTAGATGCACTAGTTGGTAAAAAAGCAAGTTTGGCAACAAGAGAAAGTTTTAGAAAAAGACTTCGTAATGGTGATTTAGATGATAATGAAATAGAAATCGCAGTCAGTGATAGTGGATCAAACAATACTTCTTTTGAAATTCCTGGAATGCCTGGAGCAAACGTGGGCATGATTAACATTGGTGAAATGATTGGTAAATCTATGGGAAATAAAGAGAAAAAAAAGAAAATGTCTGTAAAAGAATCTCATGAAATTTTAATTAACGATGAGTCGGATAAATTAATTGAACAAGATAAAATTATTAAAGCAGCAAAAATATCAACTGAAAATAATGGTATAGTTTTTTTAGATGAAATAGATAAAATTTCTGCAAGAACAGACAGAGCTGGGGGAGACGTTTCTCGTGAAGGTGTACAAAGAGATTTGCTTCCTTTAATAGAGGGCACAACTGTTAACACGAAACATGGTCCAATTAAAACTGATCATATTTTGTTCATTGCATCAGGTGCATTTCAACTTGCAAAACCTTCAGATTTACTACCAGAATTACAGGGAAGGCTTCCCATAAGAGTTGAACTAGAAGCATTGACCAGTGATGATTTTAAAAGAATTTTAAGAGAACCAGACTTTAGTTTAATCAAACAATATGTGGCTCTTTTAAAAACTGAGAATGTAGAGCTTGAATTTTCAGATGATGGAATTGATACTATCGCAAACGTTGCTTCTGAAGTAAATACTACAGTTGAAAATATTGGTGCCAGAAGATTACATACAATAATAGAAAAAATTTTAGATGATATTAGTTTTACTGCAACTGATCGTTCGGGTGAAAAAATAATCATTAATAAAGAATATATTAATAAAAATTTAGATAATTTAGTTAAAGATACAGATTTATCAAAATTTATACTTTAAAAATTACAAATACCCTAATTCTAACATTTCTTTTTCAAAAGAGTTTTCAATTTTCTTTATGGTCTCTGAATCTAAAGAATTTTCCCATTTATTATTTGCGCCCAAATTGAAAAAGGGTATTTTTTTTCCAGTTTTTTGGTCAATTTTACCTTCGATAAATCCTTTTTCTTTTTCTAAACTCTTCATCTTTTCAAAATTTGTAGATGCTATAGAATTTTCTAATTTAGAGTTATCAACCACTAAACTAACTTTTTGCAATTTGTAAATAAATTCAAGTATTTTTAAAAATGTTTCTTTCTTATTGCTAATTAAGTCTTCATATTTGATTAATAGGTATTTTCTTGGTATTTTTAATGATTTCCAGCTATTAAAGTTACTGCTCCAGGATCCCAAATAAACTTTTGTTCTATCAGAGCCTCTTTTGCTTGATAAGTCACCTCCCCAATGTATAGAGTTAGTTAAATGATTTGCAGCTTCATCAATAGGCAAAGCAAAATGATGAGCATAAGAGGTTACTACATTTCTAGGGTCTCTAACTATATAAATTGCACCCAATGTATTATTTAAATTAGTAAAAGGATTATTTTCAATATTGAAAAGGTAGCTATGAGTTTTTAAAAATTGGATAGAATTTTTTTGATTTATATTTTCCTGAACTTTAATATAATTTTTAATTACTTCTTTTTCATTCTTAACATTAACTCCGATATTTTCAAATAATTCAATAGCGGGAAATTGTTTTATGTTTTTAATAATTTCAAAATTAAAATTTCCATCCTTGGAAAATAAATATGAGGCTATTAAAGCTCTTACTAAAGTATTTCCACTTTTTGGATATGATGCTAGCCAAATAAACATAAGATTAAATTAATAAAATATTATTAAACTTTTTTTTTTATGTATATATAAAATGCCCCACTACCACCATCTTCGATGGTTGCACTATCAAAATCATTAATCATTTTCATTAATTCATTATTATTTTTGATAAAATGTGGCACAGAATACCTTAATATACTTAGATCTTTAGAAACATAAGGGTCTTTTTCATTTTGAGAATGTAGCCCTTTACCTGTTACAACAATAAGTTTGTTAACTTTTTCTATGTAGCTTTGTTTAATAAAACTTTCTATCTTTTTATTAGCTTCATCAAGTTTGTAGCCATGTAAATCTATATTTTTAATTTTTATTTTTTTTTCTTTTGAAGAATTTATATCTTTATTTGGAAGCTTTTCTTTTTTAGATAAAAAATTTTCCCAGTCTTTTTTATCTTTTTGTGAAATTTCGTCAGTCAATTAAGTTAACGTATTAACTAATTGCCAATTAGGATTGACTGAAGTTATGTCTTTTGAAAAAACCCAGGTATCATAAATCTTTTTAATTTTTTCGGGGTCACCTGATACAATTTTTTTTTCCTTATCTCTTATGCAAGTAATTACCTCTGCTATAAAATCTACTGTCACATTCAAGATTTTATCTATTTTTTTATGCTCTTTAATAACTGCAGAATTAATACCAATGAAAGTTATTTCAGCATAATGTCCTCTTGTGCTTCTTTCTTTTAGAGCTTCATTAAATTGATTAAAAATATCTTTATTAAGCAAAGGTTTGCTGGTTGTTATTTTATTATCATTATCACTGAAATCTGTAATTATTGTCTCATAAGCAATTTTTGCACCTTTCAAAAATTCTTTTTGTGCATTTTCATCGAAAGTTTCATTACTTTTGGGTGTCTGATTAACAACTGTTTCTTTTAAAATTTTATCAAATTGAGCTGGTGCTTTACCCTCAAATCCACTTCTTTTTCCGAGTATTCCTCTAAGTCTTAAAAAAATAAAACCAGCTATCATTGCTAAAAGAATAATATCAATGTACTCAAAACTATAACTCATAGACTTATAATAATTACTATGTTGATTAATTTCAACTAGCAATTTAGATTACGGACAAATGAACACAATTTTATTATTCATAATTTTAATTCCTGCTATTGAAATATTTCTTTTCATTAAAATTGGTTCTCAAATTGGTGCTATTACTACAATTTTACTGATATTTACTACTGCTGTAGTTGGTGTGTACTACGCTAAATATGAAGGCTTAAACACTCTAAAGTCTGGTTTTGCACAACTAAGTAGAAATGAAGCTCCAACTTATGAAATGATTTCAGGAGCAGCAATTGCTTTTGCAGCATTACTTTTAATCATACCTGGGTTTGCTACAGACGTTTTTGGTTTTTTATTAATATTTCCACTAACTAGAAAATTTATTTTTAATAAATTTACTAACAAATTAAAGCCTAAAAAATCTGAAAAAAATAATTTTATTGATGGTGACTTTGAAGATATAGAAGATGACAATGACAAAAAAATATAAAATTTTAGGTAAATATATTAAAGATATGTCAAGTGAAACTGCTGACATAGAAACTTATATTTTTGTAAGGGATTACATCTCAAGGTATCAATTAACTATTGATATAAATTCTAAAGCATTAAAAGACAAAATGATTGAAATTAATACTATAATGAAGTTTGAAGACAAAGAGGAAAGTAAAAGGAAATCTTACTTTGAAATAAATTATTCAACAATTATTAAAATAGATGATGAAATTAAAGATAAGAAAGATTTAGAAAAAATAATTTTATGTGATGTACAGATTGAAGTATATCCTGATATGGAAAAATCTCTTTTGGATATGATACATAATTCTGGTTACCCTGCAGTAAAATTTGAAAAAAAAGTAGATTTTGAAAAACTATATAATCAAAGGTCTAATTAATAAAAATTTTTTTTGAGGTTATTTTTTAAGTAATCTTTATGTTTTTTTAATTCATCTTCTGTTGGAATCACAATTTTCTTGAAATAAGCTACGCTAGAATTTCTATTTTCTTTAATTTCATTATCTTGACTTTGAAAATTTAATGTAGGCTCTTTTTGATCAATTAAATTTATATAAACTTTAGCTAATAAATCACAATCAATTAGAGCTGTATGTTTTGCTCTATTTGAATTATCAACCCTATATCTTTTACAAAGCGCGTCTAGACTTACTGGAGAGCCTGGAAATTTATCTCTTGCTAGAGTTAAAGTATCTACTACCTCATTATTTATTTTTTTTTTACCTAATATGGATAATTCATTATTTAAATGTCCCAAATCAAATTCGGCATTATGAATTATTAGCCTTTTATCTCTAATAAAAGATAAAAATTCTTCCCCAACATCACTAAATTTTTTTTGTGTTGCTAAAAATTCATCGGTATATCCATGAACCTCTAAAGCTTTTTCAGATACTCTTCTTTCTGGGTTTAAATAACAATGAAAACTATTTTTAGTTGGTATTAAATTGTCTAATTCTATACAGCCTATTTCAACTATTCTGTGCCCTTCTTTTACTGAAATACCAGTTGTTTCTGTGTCTAATACTATTTCTTTCATTTATATAAGTTCTTTTAAGATGTTTTTTATACCATTTTTAACAGATTTTTTTGTAAAATTATTTTTAATAATAAATTGAGATTTTTTCTTTTTATAAAGAACCGATAGCTGAATATCTTTAAATTTTTTTAAAAGTTTTAGATTAAAATTCTTTCTTTTTTTTAATCTTTTCAAAATATCTGATTGTTTAGAATCTACAAAAACTAATACATCTTTTTTATTATTAATTTTATTTTCTAACAAAAGTGGAATATCTAAAATAACAATTTTTTTATTATTATTTTTTTTTAAGAAAATATTCATTTTTTTTCTTATTTCAGAGTGAACAATTTTGACAATTTTAGTTAAATTTTTTTTGTTTGCTAAAATTGCATTTGAAATCTCTTTTTTATCTATTGGAAATGTGTAGATGTGTTTTGGTAAAGCTTGTTCTAATTTATTAAAAACTTTTTTGTCTTTTTGATATAATTTAGCAACTTCATAATCGGCATTAAAAACAGGATAGCCAAAGTTTTGAGCTACATAACTTTTACCAGAACCTATATCCCCTAAAATTCCAATTTTAATCATCAATCCAAAAGTTTAATAACATCCTCATTAATGTCTGGTTTTAATCCATGCCAAATATAAAAAGCTGAAAGAGCTTGATAAATAAACATCAATTTACCATTTAAAGTTATATTGCCTAAATTTTTTCCTGTTTTTAAAAAATTTGTTTCTTTTGGGTTGTAAATAACATCATAAAAGAATTTATTTTGACCAACTGATGAAAAATCTAGATTTATTTTATCTTTTTCTTTTAAGCCCAAACTTGTTGCATTAATAACCATATCAAAACTAGGAACTTCTCCCCATTCAATTATATCTAAATTGTTAAACAAGCTATTTAGGTTTTTTGCTTTATCTTTTGTTCTGTTGCTTACAATAATTTTAGAAACTTTCATTTTATTTAACGCATAAATTATTGACGGAACTACACCTCCAGCACCCAAAATTAAAACTTCTTTATTAGAAAGGTCAATTTTAGATTTTTTAATGCTAATTTCAAAACCCTCTATGTCTGTATTGTGACCTACTATTTGATCTCCACTTAAGTAAATCGTATTAACAGACTGTGTTTTTTCTGCCTCTAAGGTCAATTTATCAAGGAAAGGGATAACTGTTTTTTTGAATGGTACGGTAACATTAATACCATCAATCTCATTTTTTTTAATTTGAAAAATTAAATTTTCTAAATCATTTTCATTTATTTTTTGTTTTTTATAAATTGCATCAATATAATTATTTTTTATCCAATAATTATGCAATGTGGGGGAAAGAGAATGTTCAATTGGATTTCCTATAACTAAAAATTTTTTCATTATATTGTTTTTAAATATTCTTTAATTTTTTTAATTGGAAGACCCATAATCGTATCTTCATCACCCTCAATACTTGAGAATAAATTTCTCCCCTCGCCTTCAATTTGATAAACATTATATGAAAATAATGCCGCGTCAGTTATTTTTGATAAATATATTTTTAATTCTTCATCTGAAAAATTTTTCATTGTTAGAGAAGCTTTGTCAGTATAATTCCATATCATTGATCCATTTTTTGAAATACAAACAGAACTAATCAAATAATGTTTTCTGCCATTAAGTTTTTTTAAAATTAACAAGGCTTCTTCTCTATTTTCAGGTTTTGATATTAATTCTCCATTTAAATCAATTACACTATCCGCACCCAATACTAATTGGTGTAATTGATTTGAACTTACCTTGTTTGCTTTCAGTTCAGCTAAATTTTTCGAAATTATTTCTGGCGTTGCTCTTTCTTTAATAAGACTCTCTTTAACAATATCCTCATCAACATTTGATGGCTTAACTTCATTGGGTACTTTATTAATATCTAGTATTTCTTTTCTAACCTTGCTTTTTGAAGCAAGTATAATTTTATTTAACATTGTTTAGATATATTTCATGAATTTTTATTATAGAAGCCGCAGTTTCTTCAACAGATTTTCTGGTCACATCTATAGACGGCCATCTATATTTTTTAAAAGTCTTTTTTGCTTCAGTAATTTCTTTTTTAATATTTTCTATACTTGTATATTTTTTGTTTTCAGTTTCTCTTAATGAATTCATCCTATTTTTTCTTATATCGACCAGTCTTTCTGGTTCTGTATTTAAGCCGACCACACAAGTTAATTGAGGATTTTCCCTAAGTTTTTTTGGTAAAGAATTTTCATTCACAAGTGGAATATTTGAAGTTTTAAAACCTTTATTTGCAAGATAAATGGAAGTAGGTGTTTTGCTTGTTCTGCTAACTCCAACAAGGATAATATCTGACTTTTCTATATCATTAACTAAATTTCCATCATCATGGTTCATTGTAAATTGTATAGCCTCTATTCTTTCATAATATTCATCATTGAGAGCATGTTGTCCACTTGGCTCATGAGAAGCCTTTTGATTTAAAATTTTAGAAAAATTTAAAATTAAATTTCCAAGAACTCCAAAACAAGGAATTTTTTTTTTATCACTTACGTTTGCTAAATACTTTGCTAAATTATTATCTACAATTGTATAAAGAATTACTGAATTTTGATTTTTTTTTGCATCATCTAAAATTTTAAGTATTTGATTTTCTGTTCTAGTAAAGGAATATGAGTGCACCTTATATTCAATATTTTCAAATTGAGCCTTTAAAGCTAAAAAAATTCTATCTAAAGTCTCACCTGTAGAATCTGAGATTAGATAAATTTGGTATGTATTACTCATGAATAAATTGTTAGTAAATTTGTATTATTTTAATTAAATTACTCAAATTAAATATTGATTAATTATTGTTGTAAAATAAGGATTTTATTAACATTATTAAACAAATGTAAAAAACTATACATAATATTTAAGAAAAGTTTAAAAAGCTTCAATTTAAACAATTTTATTAACTCATAAATGTTATTAAGTTGTTAATAAAGTGTGAATAAAAACTTATCATCATTATCCACATTACATAATACTAATACTATAATTATATATACTATTTTAATATGACACCTCTACATCAAGTAATAAAGAATAAAAATACTAAAGTAAATCCTATCTGGATAATGAGGCAAGCAGGAAGATATTTACCTGAGTTTAGAGATATTAGAAAACTAAATCCTAACTTTATAAATTTATGTTTAAATGAAAACTTATCATCTGAAATTACCCTACAACCTTTGAAAAGATTTGATTTAGACGCAGCAGTAATATTTTCAGACATTTTAATGTTGCCATATGGTTTAAATCAAAAAGTTGAATTTAAGAAAAATTTTGGACCGATACTTGGTGAAATTAATATTAGTAAAATGTCAAAATTAGACGAAATAGATTTCATTGAAAAAATTTATCCAGTTTACAAAGCAATAAAAAAAGTAAGCACTAACAGTCTTATGGACAACAAGAACACTATTGGGTTCGTTGGTGCTCCCTGGACACTATTAGTATATATGATCAATCAACAGTCACCCAAAAAAAATTTAAAAAAAGATTTTTTTAAGGATGAATTTTTAATTAATAGAATTTTATTAATTTTAGAAAAATTTCTAAAAATACATATTAAGAATCAAATAGAAAATGGTGCAAATGTAATACAAATATTTGATAGCTGGGCAGGACTATTAGAAGAAAAAGATTTACCAAATTATATTTATTCTCCTACACTTAATTTGGTTAATTATGTTAAATCTTTAAAAATCCCTGTTATTTGTTTTCCAAGAGAAATTAAAAATTATAAAGAATATTGTGAGATTGTAAAACCAGACGCCGTAAGCATTGATTATAATATAAATCCAAAAGAAATACTAAAAAATATAAAAATTCCAATTCAAGGTGGGCTAGATCCAAAAATATTACTTACAGATAAAGAAACATTAAAAAAAGAAGCAATTAAGTATCTAAATATTTTTAAAGATCATCCTTATATTTTTAATTTAGGGACATGGTATTTTACCAGAGACCAATCCAGAAATGGTTGAATACTTAGTTAGCACAGTAAAAGAATATAAATGAAGAAAGCTATAATTCTGTTTAATTTGGGTGGGCCCGATAGTTTGGATAATGTAGAGCCTTTTTTATTTAATCTATTTAACGATCCTGCAATACTAAATTTACCTAGTTTTTTGAGGTTTCCACTTGCTAAACTAATTTCTAAAAGAAGAGCACCTACTGCTAAAAAAATTTATCAAGAGCTCGGCGGTTCATCACCAATTTTAAAATTAACAGAAGAACAATCAAAAGCTCTTGAAACAAAGCTTAATAATGATGATGATAATTCAGAATATAAATCATTTGTTGTTATGAGATGTTGGCATCCAAGAGCAGAAGCTATAATCGAAGATGTTAAAAATTATAATCCTGATGAAGTCGTTTTAATGCCTCTTTATCCACAATATTCTGCTGCAACTTCAGGATCATCTATAAAAGAATGGAATGATATTTGTAAAAAAAAAAACTTTAAAACAAAGACAAGTATAATTTGTTGTTATCCAACAGATAATAATTTTGTTTTGGCTCATAAAAATGAAATTATAAAAAAGATTAATAACTTAAAAAATTTTAAGTTAATTTTTTCTGCGCATGGTCTACCTGAAAAAAATATAAAAAATGGTGACCCGTATCAATGGCAAGTAGAACAATCAGTTAATAAAATTGTTGATTTATTAAATATAGATAATTTAGATTGGATTTTAAGTTATCAAAGTCGCGTAGGACCTTTAAAATGGATTGGCCCATCAACAGAAGATATAATTATCGAAAATTCAAAATTAGGAAAACATATCGTTTTGGTTCCCATCGCTTTTGTTTCTGAACACTCCGAAACTTTAGTTGAACTAGATATAGAATATAAAGAATTGGCTGATAAAAATGGATGTAAAAATTACACAAGAGTTCCTGCCTTAGGCACTAATGAAAACTATATAAAAGCAATGTCTGAACTGATTATTAAAAAAGAAGAATATAGTTTTAACAATAAACTTTATCCTCCCAAAGTTCGTTGTCCAAATAACTTTAAAAAATGCCCATGCTTAAATTATGAATAGTTATTTATTATTTAAAAGCTTGCACTTAATAGCTGTTGTTTCTTGGATGGCAGGACTTTTGTATTTACCAAGAATTTTTGTTTATCATGTGGAAAATAATGAAAAAAAACAAGCTGTAGAAATTTTTGAGGTTATGGAAAAAAGATTATATTTTTATATTATGAGACCAGCTATGGTGCTAACTTGGTTGTTTGGTATTATTTTAATTTATTTAAATGGGCTAGAAGTTTTTTCACAATTATGGATGCAGCTAAAAATCATTTTAGTAATTTTATTATCAGTTTTTCATGAGTATTTAGGAAAATGCATCTATTCATTAAAAAATAAGACCAATTTAAGATCGGCAAAATACTTTAGAATAATTAATGAAATACCAACAATAATTCTGATTTTAGTCGTATTTATTGTTATTTTTAAACCAATCTAGGGTTGAAATAACATTAAGAGTATATATATTAATCAAATCTATTTAGTCCTTATCAAATTATAAATCATGAATATCCAAGAATTAAAATTAAAATCGTCTGAACAACTCATTACACAAGCTGAAGAACTTGGAATTGAGAATGCTAGCACATTACGAAAACAAGAAATTCTTTTTGCTATTTTAAAAAAAGTTGCAGAGAAGGAAGAGATCACAGGTGCTGGAGTTTTACAATTATTACAAGATGGTTTTGGTTTTCTAAGAGCAATGGAGTCTAATTACTTACCAGGACCTGATGATATTTATGTTAGCCCAAGTCAAATTAGAAAGTTTGGATTAAGAACTGGTGACACAGTTGAGGGACCAGTTAGAGCACCCAAAGAAGGGGAAAGATATTTTGCATTACTTCAAGTTAGTAAAATAAATTTTGAAGAACCTGAAAAAGCTAGACATAAAATAGCATTTGAAAATCTTACGCCACTATATCCTGATCAACAAATGATCATGGAAATTGAGACCACAAAAGTTGAAAAAAAACCAGATTTAACTCCAAGATTAATTGATCTTGTAAGTCCAATTGGCAAAGGCCAAAGATCAATAATAATTTCACCACCAAAAGCTGGTAAAACAATGATTTTACAAAGTATAGCCAACTCTATTGCTAAAAATTATCCAGAAAGTTATTTAATGGTTTTACTTATTGACGAAAGACCTGAAGAAGTAACTGACATGCAAAGGTCTGTAAAAGGAGAAGTTATAAGCTCAACATTTGATGAGCCAGCCCAAAGACATGTGGCTGTTGCTGAGATGGTAATCGAAAAAGCAAAAAGATTAACTGAAAACAAAAAAGATGTGGTAATTTTATTAGACTCAATAACCAGATTAGGTAGAGCTTATAATGCGGTTATTCCTAGTTCAGGTAAAGTATTAACTGGTGGTGTAGACGCCAATGCACTTCAAAGACCAAAAAGATTTTTTGGTGCAGCAAGAAATATAGAAGAAGGGGGATCTTTAACTATCATTTCAACAGCNCTTATTGATACTGGCAGTAGAATGGATGAAGTAATTTTTGAAGAATTTAAAGGAACTGGAAATAGCGAGACTGTTCTTGATAGAAAAATTGCTGATAAAAGAATTTACCCAGCAATCGATATTACGAAATCAGGAACAAGAAGAGAGGAATTATTATTTGATAAGAATGATCTTCAAAAAATGAATGTACTTAGACGAATAATTGCCCCAATGGGTACTATGGATGCTATTGAGTTTATTAGTTCAAAATTAAAAGATACAAAAAGTAATGCAGAGTTTTTCAATTCTATGAATAAACCAGCTTAGAAAAAGTACTGTTATAAATATCCAATATCCAACATTTCATCCTTAAATAAAGACTCAATTTCATCTCTAGTCTCACCATCTAAAATATTTTTCCATTTGTTTTCAGGACCAAGGTTAAAAAATTTCTGATTTAATTTTTTATTAGTTTCAGAATTACCATCAAAACCACAAAGATCTTCCTGACTCGATAAGTTTTTAAATTCACAATTTTGAATTGAATTATTTATATTTTCATTATCAAAATTATAATTTGCAGTAGATTTTAAAAAATTTGTTATTTTATAAAATTCTTCATTTGGTTTTTCTAGAAGATCCTCATATTTAACTAATAGGTAATTTTTTTTAAATTTTTTCCATGATTTATAATGATTTGACCAAGAGCCAATTATTGTTGGGAGACCAGAGGCGTCATCACCACCACCTAAAACTTTATTTGTTGCCATGAATTCAATAGCATCTTCATATTTACTTTTATGAAAATAATTTAAAATAGAAGTGACTATACTTCTTGGATCTCTAACAATATGAATTACTCCAAGAGTATTTTCCTCATCTGTAAAAGAAAATTCTCCCTTATTGAATTTCCATAACGCATTATGTGTCTTAAATATTTTTACTTTACTATCTAAATTTATGTTTAATTGGGCAGCCTTACAATTTTTTGCAAATTCATTTTGATTGTTTACATCTTTGGTTAAGCCATCAAAATGTTTTCTTAGTGGAAATTGACTTATATAATTTTGATTAATATTAAATTCTTTTGAAGATGAAAACAAACTATCAAGAAACAATCTAATCCAAGTATTTCCACTTTTAGGATATGATGCTAACCAAATAATCATAAAAAAAATTTATATAATTTACCATGATACAAAGCTATAATAATTATTAATGACTATTTTTGCTCTTTCTTCGGGACCAGGAGTTTC